>VOFG01002840.1_pt1 | contig 26724 bp, 31 predicted proteins | sample 5384171 | NCBI WGS metagenome assembly VOFG01 (sample SAMN12384726, study PRJNA508395) | human gut metagenome | isolation source: healthy gut F | host: Homo sapiens | reverse complement strand
CGTTGTCGTACCAGGACACGACCTGAACCTGATAGGTGTCATCGCAGCTACGCTGAATTTTTGCACTTTTCCAAGTAGTTCTTCACAGTTTCGTAACAACAGTTACAGTACCATCTGCATCTCACGCCAAGCTGGCCAGCAGCTTTTTTCTATACTGTCCTCGGCCTCTGCCTTTTCAGGATTCTGCTGCTTTAGTTTCAGCCTTTGACCTTTTTTGCTTCGATTCTGACAATTTCTTTGTCGATAGACTTCAGCGATGCCATTCTGGCTTTCAGGTCAGTTTCAGCACGATAGTTTCAGTGATAGATGCGATTTCGGCAGACAGCCTTTTGCGGACTGCTTTTTCCGCAATCTGCGTTAAAAAATCAGCAGTCACAGTATTGGGTTTATTCTTGCTACCTTTCGTTCTGGGTATAATAAACCTCCAGAAAATTATATAATGATTTTGGCATAAAGCACCTTTTATTCAAATTTTCAAGAACATATCATATGAAGATTGTAACCATTTTCTCTTCATGCATCAAAGAACTTTAACCTTTTCTTTCCAATCATCCATGGAGCAACCCTTACAATAATCTCATACGCTAACCACATATCACCATCGTAACAATCATATAAGCTATTTTCTTGCCGCCCAGATTGACCAGTATATTGAAAGAGCTACCGTTACAAAGAAACACGGCAAAAACCACAGATGAACGTTGAAGTCCAAATTGTCATAGCAACCAGAAAATAGTCCTAGGAGAGAATCCATGAAGCTCATATCCGAATTCCGGAATCTTCTCTCTATCACTTGCCAATATAAAAGTACCAGCAAACCGAACGAGAAATACGGAACAACTATGGTCTGGATCAGCCGCATATCCAAACAGGTTATTCTGGGGATATCAAACACAACTTTTTATCTTTCCGTTCCAAACTTCTCAGCATACTAAATTAATCGCCATATCTACAATAGTTGTATGTGTTTCTGGTTGTAACGTTATATGCCTCTGCGTTTTCACCTTTAATAAGAATAGGGAAAAGTCCCATAATACAATCTCCACGGTATAAGCAATAATTTCCTTCTGATTGTCCCGCTTCGTGTGTAGAACAATATCTTTCCCCTGCATTGCACTTCTTACCAAATTGTGCAAAACCCTATTCTCTTCGGAAGAATACCTGCCCCAAAGGTCTGGGCGAGTCGTTACGTTTTAACAGGAACTCCATATTCTGAACAATAAGCCACACACATATTTTCACAAAGTCGTTTACTTTCGGGGTAGTTGCTCCTAACAGAAATTTTATATATCCCAATTCTGTTTCTGTGACATTGTTATTTGCTTCAGCAAATGAGCCATACATTTCCATTGAAAGAGACATAGACAACCGATTTGCAACCACTTTCTCTTGCAAAATTGAGCACATTCTTTGTTCCGTCAATAGAAGTCAACAGTGTTTCCACCGGGTTATTTATCATAACTTTTTGATGCAGTCACACTTGCACAGTGAAAGATATAATCTACCTTCTGCCTTGCAGATATTTTGCAATAACATCTCCAAGCAATAAAACTAAATCTTCTCTATTCAAAAGCTCTTTATAAATTTTCTCAGCCTTTTCTTTATTTCTAATTAGAGCAAGAACCTGAAGATTTAGATTTCTAACCTGTTGACACACAATAATGCTCTAACAAGTGATACACCTATCAAACCCGTTGCTCCATAACCCAAGTACTTTGGAATCTCTTAAAGCTTCAGCCGGAATTTCACTACTTGCTATATAGTCTAAATCTTCTTGCAGTGTTTCATCATTTTCCTGCCTCACATATGTAATCATTCATCAAACCCATATATCTGTGCATTCTCCTTTGCTTCCAAGATTGCCTGCATAGTATAGAAATCTTCTGAGGTTGTAATTTTACCAGCCTCACCCGGTCCATCAACTAAGTGCAAATTGGAACCTACACTCCTGCATCATCGTACAGGAGTCGATGCAATTCGTAATGTACCCTTTGTAAGCATCTTTTCATGTGCCGACAAAATATCATCAAACCAAAAAGCTCTGTGGAGCTCTCTTGCAACCCTAGAATTATTTCTACTTGGCATAGTCAATAGTTGATGTTTCGGGTCCTTAGCTTGAGAATAGTTTCTTTGACAACAGCATGGTAATTGCTGATCATATTTCTTCACTATTAATGTTGTCAGTAATCTTTTATCATTTATTAAAGGCCTGACACCCCATCCTTAAATTAGAACGATGCTCTCCTCATCGCCAGCAATCTCTTTAGCAGCTTTTAATCCGTTGTAGATTGATAACTGTCCTGTTTCTCCTCTGGGACAATAGCTTTGACCTTATCAATGCGAAACTTATAAAGAAGTGATTTACAATAATCAATCAATCAGCAACGCAAACTAATGCGATTGCGTCAATCATTGGATGATTTTCAAAATATTCTATAGCCTTATGAATAATAATTGGTTTATTGTACATTTCCAAAAAATTGTTTTTGGCTTTTGCTTACTATGCATTCTGCTGCCTACACCGCCAGCAAATATAACTGCGATATTCATTACTCCACCTCGCGTCAATTCGACCCAAAGATATCACATCTGCTTACCATTTTTTACTTCAGCAATTTTTTCATAATTGCACTAATTATTTTCTATTCAAATATACAAATGTGCCCAATCCAAGAACAAATATGACATAATTGCATACCGTATTGTTAATAAATGAGACTATACTAAAAGCAAAAGTACTCCTACCCAAAGTATAATATACAGGTATTGATAGTAAGCTTATGGTATTTTCTTAAATCAATAATTCGATAAATAAAAAGAAACAAATATCAACCAAAGTAGATAACGATGCCGCCCATTCCAAATCGATGGAATTAGAATCAAATTAATTCCCCAAATTAATTGTTGCAGCAATAGTTGTTTGTTATTCCTATTGCTTTTGTGCGTTATCCGCAATATATATTCCAGCCAGATATGAAGACAGCGTTGTAAATGTCAATGCAATAAACAATATCGGCATTTGACAATAGCACCCATATAATCTCCTCTGATCAATAAAGCAAATAGCAATGGTGATATACCAATAAGCACTGCAAGGAGCAATTACTAAGTCAGAGACTAAACTAAACATTTCTACTGTAATAGCTATCAATATCACTATCTTCTACTGATAATGATGCATTTTCTTGCCATGCCAATGAAAATGTGCTTTGAACTGCAGTAGGTAAATTTAGATCTTCTTTTGCAACTGCATACCGCGTTAACCTCGGCACCTAGAAGCATAGACAACAACAGTCTATCAGAAAGCGTCATAACCATGATGATAAATTAGGGTATTAATGGCATGCGTATGCAATCATCTGCCTCGTTAAATCTATTGAAATAAATTCAAAGGAAATATACTGTGCCAGTCAGACTTATAAAATAAAAACAGCGACGCATAAATTAGCGACGGCAACAGCACCTGCCAACACCCGACAGCCCCAAATCAAACACATTAATCAAAAAAATATAAATCAGCATCATATTTATTGTTGCATTTACTATAGTGCTAACAGAATATAGTGTATTTTTTCCCCAAATCCTCGTGCGATTTGTTGGAATGTTTGCAAAATAATATCAAATAAAAAAACAAGCATATTAATACTCTTGTATAACCAGCGTAATTGTTTATCAAGAAAAAATCACAATTATTGGTGCGATTGAACATACAATGGTAAAAAAGACATATTCGTAATGACACGTGAGAACATTCTTCTTTTTTTTTCACGTATCTGCACCAAAAATCTAAATGCCGCTGTTTCAGTTTGTAACGTAGCCAATGGTAAACCAACGAAATCAAAGTCAACAACAAAATCATAGGTACCATATTCCGCCTTTGTTAGAGAACCAGTCACAATCGGCAACGTTATAATTGAAGCAACTTTTGGCGGAAAGTACAAATCCGATAATAATTGTATTCTTTACTGGTGCTTTCTCGTTCCATATAAACGATATCCTTACCTTAATTCTTTTTTCTTTAACACACCGCAAACGCGGGTTTGTAGTGAATAGAAAAAAAAAACTCTTTTTCAAATATTTTTCAATCCGAGCAAGCTGGACAGTTTTAATCTCTTATATCCTGCTCTTACGCAAGACATTACTTCATTATAATCATCTTGTGTCGCCTTTGGATTCATTAACATTCTTTCATAAGCCTCACAAGTTTATATTCTTTTCTCTCATCAAAGTAGGAATTTTAGATGTGTATAATAGCTTATATGTTATCGCCGCGTCTTTCAAAAAAAGTATTCGGAAATCTCATTGTTTCAAAACAAACTGCCTATCAACATTGCGATACCTATTACATGCACATATGTCTAAGAGCGTTTCATACATTTGAGGCTGAATATAGTCATCATTATCGACAAATCCTATGAGATCTCCCGTAGCTACATCTAGTCCCTTGTTCCATGCGCTATAGCATCCACCGTTTTTTATCAATAACGACAACTCTCTTATCACTTGCCTGAATCTTTTACAAATCGCCAGACTGTTATCTTCTGACCCATCATTTACAAGTATTAATTCAATATTACGATATGTTTGTGCTAGATCGAATTGCAACAATTGCACAAATAATCCTCTGCATTATAAACTGCAACAATTACACTTATTTTATAATTTGATTTTTCCATTTTATGTTTCCTTTTATAAGCATAGTATACTCTGCAACCTTGTTTGCCACGAAGCCATATATGGGTCTAATAGCAAAATCAACCATGACACATATAGAAAAAATTAAAACTGCAATACCTAGAAACAAAATAGCAAAGTACGATTTCGAATATATTACTTCAATTTTGAAAATGTAATCCCATAAAATTGAAGACATATAGTCACTCATGAATCAAATAGACAGGAAGAACAGCCCTTGATAAAAAACCCAATTGACTTACTATATGAGGGGCGTCTATTAATGCACATACAAAAACAATGCGAAAGCTATAACTAACATAAATGGGCTAAACTTACTTATGGATTGTGCATAGATGTATTTTACAATACTAATTCTACTGTAAAGCAACATATGCAATATTCCTAAAAACACAACAATTAGTGCTGCACATCTTCCAACGAAATAAATTTTCCTATAATCGATTGTCCCCTGAACTCTCTTAAATAGTGCCATCCCAAAATAAACTGACAAAAAACAATTCTACATTTCCAATGGGTGCTGCGACATAGATATACTTATACACAAAACAAAGTACAAATCCTGCAACAACAACTCTAGACAGTTCAATTGTCGTCAATTTATTTATTACAGTATTTAATATAGGGTGTAACATACAGCACTATGTAACCGGTTATATACCAATAACTATCTAGTGCTGGTGACAAAACTGCTTTAATTATTTCCTTTATTGAGATATAATCGCCTAAATACGCCCTCGAAAAGCACAAAGATACAACCGAATACAGCGATGTGCAGAAAACCAAATTCAGCAATTTGCCGCTTAAATTCCTGTGAATCGATAAGAAAGTAGGACGATATGATAATAAACAAAAAAAGTACCTACCAATCCCCAGCTCCCAAATAAAACAAGAAACAAATGATTTAATGAAACCCCAGAATCAAAAATCGCCCCCTGAGGCATGTCTATACATATGCAAAAACATTATCGAAAATATAGACATTATTCTTAGAAATTCAATATTTGTATTTCTAGTTTTGGCATGATCCATACTTATTTCTCTCCATTAGATACAATATTACCATCGTTATCCATCAATATCCAATTCTCCGAGAAAATATCAATAGGCTTCAATTCCGTATTACGCCAAACACTAGGAGCTATAACTATTTTCGATGGATTGCTTGACAAGTATTGTGCCCACCAACTAAATGTACTGTTGCTAATGACAAAATGCTTACATAACGACATTAAATACAACTTTGTGACACCTCATTATTAGGTTCAAAGATAATATTACTGTCTAATTTCAGTTCATCTTTACACCACTGGATATCATCTGAACATATATAGAATAATGCATTAGGATGCATCCTCTTCATATACTCTATTGCCCGATGATAAATGAGATTCCACACACCAGAAATTTATCCTTGTATTGTGTCTCTGTAAAATTACCACGCCTTTTATAGTCACACATACAGACTCTGTTTCTTTAAGTTTCCTTACCAAATCTACATCAGCGCACGGATTTTGGGGTAAAATTCATACGCAAAATTTCCCATGCCTTCGAAATATTTTTCTGATTCAAACCATCCTCTAATAAGTATATTTTTTTGTTTTGATTTTGAGAGATCATATTTGTGGCACAAGTAATCGGATTCATAAAACAGTATTCCACATTTATAAAACCACTTTGCAATAAACTCATCGAACTTATATTGTTTTCTGTAGACCATTCTTAGGACGAATAATTCTGAAGATCTTATACAGAACTCTTTGAATTGAAAGTAATCATTTTTTTTCACTATTTTATATGTTGAAACTTGGTAATCCTCCAAATAATTTCTCCACTCAGCATTTCCTACTTGATCAATCGCCGTAAAATCAATGGCTAAATCTTGACCTGTTTCCTGCTGTACCTTCCTTGCAAAGGCATACTGAAATAGTTGATTTCCAATCGTCCACACATAATTAGATATATCACGACATTCCGCCTCTTTATTTTTACAACTGGTGATCACCCTACAAATTGTATCTACATCCACATTTCAAACAAAGGTCAGCATACAACGGAAGTGTCAGTAAATTTTTGAAATATGTAACGCAACCGGTGTCGCATTATTATACCGTCCATGGTAACAATCGAACTGGCTTGTCAATGGATAAAAATACTTTCTTGCAAAAATAAATATTATTATCTTTTTAGTTTTTCAAACACTTCATTACGCGTTGCTCCAAAAAGTTCGTTTATCACACCGGAAAATATTATAGTTTGCCACGACATCTTTCTGAACCGGTAAAAGTTTTATCCCCTGTCGACATTGTTTAAGTTCTCACGATATCTATTAACAACCTTTTTTCTTTTTTCTCAATTTCCTGATTAACATATTTTAGATTACATAAACCCATTGCTGCAATAGAATTCATTCATTTTGCATTGGCACCAATTGTATCAACAACTTCTTCACTTGCGATGCCGAAATCACGCAATCTATAGAGCTTGTTTTATATTCTTCATCGTTGTAGCATATAGCACCACCCTCTATAGTATTATAAACCTTCGTGGCATGAAAACTCAAAAATCGACATATCGCCATACGAAGTAATTCCCACGTCCCTTATATTGCACTCCGAACGCATGAGCAGCATCGTATAAAAACCTTAAGGCCATACTTATTGGCAATTTTCTCAATTTCCTCGACATTACAAACTGATCCATATACGTGAACCGGAACAATTGCTTTAGTTTTATCTGTAATTAAAGATTCAATCTTAGTAACATCAATTGTATAATCTTCTGATTTATATCACAGAAAACAGGAGTCAAGCCGTTTCTAACGATTGCATGTGTAGTCGATGCAAATGTAAATGGTGTATTAATTACCTCACCCGATAAATTCAAGGCCTGCAAACCCAACTCCAAAGCCATATGTCCATTGGTAAAGAGCGAAACATTGGGAACCTTAAGGTATTTCTGCAATTCGCTTCTAATCTATTATGCTTTTCACCCATGTTAGTCAACCAATGTGTATCCCAAATGCTTCTAATTTCGTCAACATACTCTTTCCAATGTCGGCATAGAAGAACGTAACCATAATTTTTTCCATATTCAATTTCTTCCTTTCCTAATCACTTGATTTTTTGTAGATTTCAAAAAGCAAATACTTGTAAGGCAAACAAACATATTATGCTTTATGCAAAATAGCATTATTTTTTTCATTAGACAGCCCTTTGCGTATTATTAGATCTTAGCGCAGTATCAACTATGTCATTTTTCAAATACTTGCGAAATTTATCACATTTGCAACGAAAGGGTTCTTTATTTGATGGGCTAAAATATCCACTAATTGCGGTTGTGATTACAACATACAAAAGCCTATTATCAAACCACTTCATAAGTTCAGTTTTATTGTGACTTTTCTTGAACTTGATTCTTTATCACTCTAAAACAATTCAAACATACTTGTGATTAGCTTCATCATGTTTAGCCGAGATCGAGTTCTCATTATATATATAATGGTATAACCACTCCCAATAAAAACAGCAGAATCAATCTTTTCAAATAGCCTTATATTAAATTCAAGGCCTTCTGCTCCTTGGCGCAAGTTTTCGTTGTGAGTAATATTATACGTTGACAATACTCTTGTTAATCAGTTTGCAGTAAGCTGTAAAGGATGTTTCCATCAAATGGAGCAATTGCTCTTGAAGCCAGATGCAATCTTTTTTTTAAATTTCACATTTGCAGGGATGTAGTAAGTGTATTTTTTCACGTGTTTTTCCATAGTCCTTGCATGCCACACATGATGACCAATCCACATCATACTGTATTGCCGCATTTAACATAGCAACAAAAATTATTATCAACATAATCATCCCCATCTACAAACATCAACCATTCATACTTAGAATGATTATATCCTGTGTTTCTAGCTGCCGATAAGCCCCCGTTTTGCTTATGGATGACTTTAATCCTGCTATCAGATTAGCACTTATTGATCACAAATCATTCTGATTGATCTTTTGATCCGTCATCTACTAAAATAATCTCTATTACTTTGTAAAGTTTGATTAATTAGGCTTTTCTATACATGCTCTCAAATATTTTTTCTGGCACATTATAAAACAGGCACTACAATACTAATACCATCGCTCATTCCATCACCTTCCAATCAATTTGTTTCAACAATATATTTATATACATACTCTATCGCAGCTCCTGTTTCGGCATTTGCCAAACAGCTTATGATTCTCTTTTTACGCTTTATCGGTGTACGATTTCCTATCAAACCTCTAACTGACGCAACCAATTCTCCCATTGACTCTGAAGCAACTAAATCTGACTATAAATTGGCGTGTAAAATGCAAAGTCTGATCTTACTTCTTTAGATCCGACACCTTAAGAAACATATGGTTTTGAACATCAAGGAAGAGTCAGATGCAGATGAATAATCGCTTACCAGCACTTCTGCAGCAATCATAGCTTTTGCATATCATAATAGTTAGTTGCATCTATGCAACTTGGCTTTCTTTGCTACGTGATGATTTCATGAAAGATTATGTGTCCCCTGAACTTTTGAATACCCACTTTCCACGGAAACGTTTCCCCACAAGCTTTAAAGTCCGTCAACATCTATTTTTTCAAACCTCCGTTTCATAATTTCTCCAGGTCGGCGCAGCTCCTATAATAGCATATTTTGTAAAAGCTTTAGGCTTGACAAAGAACAATTTAACACCAGATTGACCAAATTTTCATTGTAGAGTCGCTTATATTTATCCTTATAAGGATTATCTCTTCCAGTTTTTTATATGCACCTCCGCCATGCCATGTATTAATTATTACTTGTGATTTACGGTATTCTAAAGCCTTATACGGACCAGTATTTGTGATAATAAACTTAGATGTAATCCCATAGTATAAATGCGCGAGTGAATTGTACTTAATAACCTTATACCCACGATCTAGTAAACACTGAAATTCCTCTGGATTATTTAGCGCCCATACTAATTCATATCCAATATTCTTGTTTTCTATAAACTCAGAAATATATTTGGGGCTATCCGAGAAATCTTTTCCTGAAAATGAATAGAATAGAACTCTATTACATTTCACTGGAAATATATAGAGTAATTCAACAGTTTTCTAACAATCTTTGTTATGTAATACTTAAACATAGTTGAGCTCCCTTATCTAAATGTATACGGATATGTTCCGTGAACATTTCCAATAACAAAGAAAAAAGTCCAAAAAAAAAAATGCAATTGCCAATAGTAGAATCGTTGCTATACAAATGTTCAACCTGTCCTCTTTTTACAAGTTTTGTTCCTGAGCAAATGATACACACCATAGAAACTGAACATAGTACATAAGCCTTGGTATAAAAAGCAAAACTAGATAAGAACAACATTGCAAATATATATAGCATATTCAAGCTAAAAAAGAGCCTTATTAATACCTTTCCAATAGTCCTTTTTTTCTCTTTTCATATATGCAAATTGTAATATTGTCACAACAGCAGCAAGGACAATTATGCTTCTATAACCAGAAGCTCCTGTTGTATAGTACTCAAAAGAACTCATTTGTGTACTTCGAAGTTACTAAACCGATTAGTCCACTTTACTATTGCTAAAACCTTGTTGCAAATAATCTAGCAACTAGACACCCAACACAGGCAGCAACCATAAACTTCGCAACACTAAATTTATTTTTCAAAGAAAGATATGCTATAAGGATAATCGCAAATTCAAAACAGCCGTTCGATGAAAAGTGCAAGCTACCATTACACAGATAATAGACTTGATAATAGCATCTTTACTAAATTGCTTTTCAAAAGATAAGAAAGTGCAAAAAACGAAATTGCCAAAGCACATGACTGTCTTACAGTGCTTAATGTAATGTTGTAAAACAAAAAATAGAAGAATAGCATACTCAACCATGGATAAGCTTTTCCTCTGAGTTGCCAGCATCCTGCAAATGTAAAAAGACAATAATTAGTTCGGTAGCAAAAGAACAGCCACCCGATTTCTGTTGTGAATCGAGAGAGATGTAATTCAATAAACAATATCAACATCGTTTATGTCACCACCAAGAATAGCACATAATCACTAAAGCTATTTGAATTTATTGCTTTATTAAATAACGGGACGACATAAAACGATACGTCTGACCCCACCGAAACCGCTCTCATTGAGGCAAGTAATGCAGGCAGCAGAAGACCTATTAACACCGGTATTTTTTTTAATCTAACTGTTTCCCCATCCATCTTCCATTTTCCGTTTTGTACACTCTCTCGTCCCTATCCAAACAAATGCCGAAGATACGAGAAATGTTAAAATATAAATCATTCTGTTATACCTCCACCACAGAAAAACAGAATTTTCCTATTTTTCTAATATAACGTTTTATTATCCTATCAAGGCCAACTAAATTTAGTCCCTAGCCTTACATATTTCTTTAACTCTAATTTCAAGGTGATGGGGAAATATTTTTGTATTAGCAGGGGCATTTCTAATATACGAAATTCAGAAAAAATTCCACTCGCTTTGAATGAAACGTCGGCGATTCAACCATCTCCGTCACATTTTGTACTACATCATCACTTGAAACTTCACAATATTTAAAGCAGTTCTTAATATTGGCAAATAGCTTCTTTCCCTTTTCTGAATGAATAAGCACTCTTGTTGTGCCCTTTCTTTCATCAAAGCTCTTATCGTATTTATAACTTGGAAAACAATCCCAAATCGTGAAATCACTATTTCTGTATCTGCTTCTAAACCTACAATCAGTACATGAAGGCCTAATAATCATTCCCGAAAAAACATTCTTAACCACGGTTGACTTTCTATACCTCCACGATATTTTTTTACCGTTTTCTGCCCTCAACTCCATTGTTGAGTATTGATATCAAGTGATTTGTCTCTAAATCTAATCGAAGACAATTTTCCTTTTTGTTCAACCTCATATTGAATATATTTTCCCAAACACCAGGTGACGGAACTGCCCTACAAACCACATCAACTAGAATAAGATTCTGATAATCTTTTCCAAGGAAATGCCGCAGTCCTCAATTTGGCATGGAGTTCCGCTAAAGCAGACCATCCTGCCCTTTTTAGTTCGTTCTTCACCTGCCGAAAAGCGTAGCCAACTCGGCTTTGGACATATTTAGAATTTCTAAATCTTTTAGTTCTTCAATCGTTTCAACTGAAGTATGTCTAACTTTATATTCTTCTGTCATCTCAACTCCAAATACAATCCCCCCTTTCAATTACATACGATGCAATTCCTGTAAATGCTCCACCAGAAGTGCTTTCTTGGCAGACTTCATCATCCTTATATTGCAGAAGATACGCAACCTGATTTTCATTTTTCTTTGTCTCACAGTTGCTAATTGGACATACTTTCTCGCAAAGCCCACAGTTAACACAAGTGTCCTGATTTACTTGTGGATACAAAAAGCCTTCTTCATCTGATTTCATTCTTATGCTTTCATTCAGGCACGCATTATAACACGCTTCACAGCCACAACAATCAACTTTATTAACTATGTTTATCACAAATCAGTACTCCTTTGATTTTCCAATGCAGTAGTCAGGTATTTATACGATTCTTCTATGTTCTTTCTTAGCCGTTCTCTTACTAAGGAATAATCCGTTTTGATTGTTAGAACTTTTTTAATATTCTCATTTCCTACTATTAATCTATCTTCAATGCCAGTCATATTGAACAGCGTCTCCAATCTGCTATTCGTCGACTGCCTACTCGTATTAGAAAACCGTCTAAATGTAAAAAAGTTCTTTTCATACTGTATAGAAAACGCTGAACAATGAAATGAATCCGTGCAAACATATTTTGCATTTCTAATTAGATTCAAAAATTGTCCCGGATCGATGTCATACAATCTTATGTCCGAACAGGCTTCATCTGCTTCCACATATTCGTCTATGTGTGGCAAGCATACAACTTTCAAGCTGGTTTCCTTCTTAAGTCTAGTTACAAATTCTCTATGAAGGAGATTGTTACCCAAAAAATAGACAAAAATATATTCACCCTCAATAATCGGTGCCTCTTCTTGAATAATCATCCAATCCTTACCATCGAATAAAAGTGTTGGATCGCATACTACCGGCACTGTTCTTCCGGTAATATTATTAACTATTCTCGCTCCCGATTCTTCTCTTACACTAATGTGCTTAATTTTGCTAAGGAACACTTTGGCTAATTTTGTGGTGTCTTTTGGTAAAGAAGATTGTCCAAAGCTTGTAGCATAGGCGACAGTATTTATTTCATCCGGCACAAAGTTTAATGTGTAGTAGTCTGCCGCAATATTGCCAGTAGCCACAGTTGATCACTTCCAACTAGAACAGCCTTATACCTCGAACAATTATCAGAAAGTTCTTTTTTGGATTTATAAGCAGGTGACATCTCGAAGTGTTCCTTTTCAAACCTTCTAAATGCCTCATCTCTCGCTTCAACACTTCTTGTATAGTTATTTTTCTTTAATTTACGTACTACAGCATCCTTTGCTCTTCCGATCTTTGTTATAAGAATATCCGACGTCAAAGACGCTTTAATGAAGTAAAGTATTTTTGCCTTTTTAATTTCTCCATCAAATCCAGAGATGTCGATGGTTTCATTTTCATATCCAAGTTTATCCAACACCATCTGTGTAGCATATGCTTGAAGCATACTTCCATAATTATGCTGAAAATAGCATGACACAATTGCCGTTTTTTCATTTTACCAATCTCCATAATAATCCCAATTTCAACCAACTATATTTTCAAACAGTTTCCCATGTTCTTCTGAAACTCTCCGAGCGTTAAACCTACTATGCACATCTTCCATTCCCTGTGCCACCAATCTATCTCTTAATCCAGCTTCTCGATAGATCCGTAGCACAGCCTCACTTGCTCCAATATCATCGTCAACTTCTACGAGCAGACCATTTTCTCCACCCTGAATTATATTCGGAATAGCGTCCACTCTGCTTGCTACAATAGGCTTGCATGCCATCATGTACTCAGGCAGAGCCAAACCAAAAGCCCTCCCAGCGACTTAACAGACATGCAACATCAAAAAGCTCCACATAACTCATTGGATTGTCGACCCAGCCTGTAATGTGTAAACTGTCTGAGAATCCGTTATCCTTAGCATACTTTCTAATCTCAGCTTCCTGGTTTCCGGTGCCAACAATAATGAAATGTGCATTTGGAACTGTATCTTTTACCTGCTTTGCCATTTTAACAAACACATCCGGTGCCTTTTGAGGGCTCATTCGCCCAACCATGCCAACGACAAATGCATCTTCAGGTATGTTCAGGTCTTTTCTCTTAACAGCGCCATGCACTCCATTTTCATAGGATTCAATGTCCACACCATTAAAAATGACCTGCAACTTGTCCTCTCTGCAAATCTTCTTATCCAATGCAGACTGCTTCTCCGCATCTGAAATGCAGATGATTTTGTCACAGAACGGTGCGGCTACCTTTTCAATAGCTGTATACATTGCCTTTTTCTTTTCAGAACAGCGCATATTAAATGCCCATCCATGTGGGTTATACACACAGTGATTCTTCAGACCAATATCTGCGACACGAGCAATTGCTCCGGCTTTGCTGGAATGAGCATATACGATATCGGGGTTATATTTCTTTATCAGAGTTCTTACCTCTTTAATCGCCTTCAAGTCGTTGCCGCCAATGGCTCTGGTCATTTCGACCTGTTCAAAAGAATCCACCAAATCTCTGTAATCTTCTTCATGGAAATCTTGTGAGCAAACCATGATATTTTCAAATTCTTCTTTATCCAAATATTTGAGAAGCATTCGGATGTAACGGTCTACGCCACCAGCAGCCTGTGCCACATGTAGTATTCTGATTTTATTCTTCCTCATCCCTCAATACTCCCCACTGCTTTATTTATTGTCAACCAAATAAGTTCCGAATCCAGTTTGTTTTATTACACGACAACAAGCCCGTATACAGATTGCCGCAGCAATCTATACACAGGCTTGCCTTCGTACCTCCTTATTCTGTTTTCTGCTCTATCAGCTTTCGCTGTGGTGGGTTAAGTATAGAGCGCAACCAGAAGCCATTAGCACCTGAAATCACGCTGGCTGTAACGCACCATGACAGGCAGAAACAAGTTGAGGTGAAAAGGTCAAGCCGCGTAAACCCGCATGAAATCAGGCTTTTCTCTGGTTGCCCATATGCGGTTGTCAAGTAAGGAACAAAAATTTTACAAAAAAATAAGCCCTACAAGGCTTTCAGTCGGTTTCAAACCGATCTAAACCTTGTAGGGCTTGACTGTTTGCTCTATATAATTCTTATTTTATACCGCCTGCAGTGGCGTATTTTCCAAGATTTTCTTGAACTCTTCTACTGTCATTCCAGCGTCTTCCGCTGCTTCTTCAATCGTCACACGGCCCTTTCTCACCTGCTTAACCAGCATCCGCATCTCACCAATGCTAATGCCTTCGGCCTTTACCCCCTGACTAAGGTTGCACATAACAAGCACCTCTCTTTCCAGTTCTTCGTTCATTGCAACGCCAAATTCTTCTTCAAGAATTTTCCTTTTCTCTGTGACTGCTCTGGTCGAATGGAATAACGAACCAGAGTGTTTTGGAACTCCTTGGTTTGGTGTTGCGTACAAACCCAGATGCAGATTCCTCATCCCAAAAGCCGGCGATGACATTCACAACTTTTATACCATCGTAATTTCCGAGTAAAACGATCCAGTGTCAGGACAATCTTTTCATAGTTATCCTGAATATCATACGCAGAACATCAAATTATTTTCCCGTTTCGGAAACTTTTATTTTATCGGGTTCAATATTTTCCAATTTCAGAAACGCATCAGATACGAGGCACGGAAAAGTGCTTAACCCAGCTCCACCAAAGCAAATCTGTTCGCATGGGTAGAAACTCTCAACCTTGTACTGCTCCCATTCCTACGGAATGAAACACCCTCATAGCCGAAAAGATTTACGAATATCAAGCTGACAGATGTAAAAATTCAACATAGATTTGTCTATATCGGATTTTCCCGCATCATGCCGTCCATTAAATCGATAGCTTTTTCCTACTGCTAAATCCTTTTGCCTTCGTTGTCTTCAGCTCTTCTTCAAGGTAATAGTCACCATGATAGAATTTAGAAACATCCATATCAAGAGCTTCAATTACCCGACAGGCCAAGCCAAAAGAGGAAGTCAAAATATTTCTTTCCCCAGATTCCAGCCTTTGATATTGACGTAAAGTTATATTGGCTTGATCAGCAACCTCTTGTTGCGTCATCCTTAATATTTGTCGTCTTTCCGATAAGACAGCCGCTGCTGTTGGAATTATCGTTTGAAAACTATCTAAAATTCCACCACTCATAATATTGGTTCCCTTCATCACGTCCATTTGGACGTATTATACGACCAAGTGGACGTGATGTCAAGTTGTACCCTTTTGAGGCGAGAGGGCACTTTGTTCATCTTTTTCAAGCGAAATGATAACTGCATTTTTCTCGGCATCATACCGTCCTTTAAACTGATGGTCTTTTCCTGCCGCCAGACCATTTGCTTCCAGCAACACCTGAATGAACTGTATTCCGTTAATCATCATCCGACACTGCCCATCGGTCAGCAGCCTGTCCGGGACCTTAAAGGACATGGGATGCTCAGCGGTGCACGGAGTAATCGCAATAGACTTCCGATCTTTCCTCTGCAAAACGCAGATATAGGCCGGACTTCCAAGAATACGGATAACATCTTTCCCAACATTCATTCTCCGGCTTTCCGCCGGAATTGTCACTCGTAGGTTCATAACTCGCCCAGAATTCATGTCGGCATTCCTCTCTCAGCAATCTCATTGCCCGATTGTTGTACGTTTTCAAGCTGTTCCGGTAAATCTGGCGAAGGTATATTTTCAGATTCTTCACGTTGCGGAATCGGTATTGAAGTAGTGCCTGCTTCCCGTTCGGGCTCATCCAATACAGTAGAACTCTGATACCCAATGAAGTCCTCAAACATGTTCATCTGATGATCTGCAATGTAGTCATTATAAGATTTTCCGATACGGTTCTTATAGGCATCCGGGAAGAATTTCATCTGCTTTTTCTTCATTTCACCAGTAAGCGGATCCGTATATTCCTGTGGCTTCGGGGTGAACATGATTGCTTCTTCCAAATCAAACAACATACAAAGACCCTGATCTGAATTAGCCACCCGTCCAAGCACTTTATAACGGCATTCCCGATTCCAGTTCATGAGCCTGAAGATATTTTCCACAAATTCCAATGATGTAATATCCTTATTCACCCAGTTTTCGTCTTTCTGTCGTGCCCATTCAACAGACGCGCTGTCCTCTTCCGGGCACATAATCAACGCAAGCCGCTTCTTATTGGGGTGCAAAATCGGAAGGACATACTTGATTCCTTCAAAAAGCCGAATGCACGCCATATTAAATTTCATAACACCATATTTTATGCTCACTGCAGGTTTATTCAGCATGGAAAACTGTGTGCGTGGCGGCAACTCATAGCCATCAAATTTTTCGTACTCCAGCTCTCTTTTATACTCTTTTCGTATCTGTGCCAACTCACGAATCAGCGAGATCTCCCGAACACTCATTTCCTGCGCCCTGCTTTTTTCTTCCATTTCTCAAATCCTCCTACATCGACATTAAAAAGGTCATCCAGTTCACGCTGAACTTCATTTCTGCTCGGAATCGCGCCAATCATGGGATTTTCTACGACTTGGCCAGATTCCATCACATCACCGGCCGTAATGCTCTGAACCCATTTATGCCGATACAGCCGACATTCCAGGTTCATCGAGTATCCCTCAGCCTGTTCATAATGATTTTTCCCAATCAAAATCCGGGACTCATCCAACTCAAAAATCAGGAATTTTGCGTTTTCCCGTTCCTGGCAGATACCACGGCACTGATAGCGGCAATTCCTTCTCCAGTTCAATGTTTGGAAGACCAGTCCAGAAAATGCTCTGGCTGAAAAGGCACTATGAACGTCATTGTCATCTTGCCAGTGCATCGCCGTTGAAGAGCCATGATCGCTCTTTCGCAAAATCACGACCTGCAGAATCGGATGATAGAGCAGTTCCACATATTCGCAGTCGTCCAAGCGGGTATGACACGCTTTGCTGAAACGGATTCCATTTTTAGAAATCGTCATAACCGGGCTGCTTTGATTGATAAAACATATGCCAGATACCGTCAAATAATCAGATGGCAATGCCATATCCAACTTCTTTCCAGACCGCATTTCTGCCATCTTGTTCAGTTTTGCCACCTCTTCCGGCAGATAGGTGCTCAGGCAAAGGCTGCGGATGCTTTCAGCATTGATACCGTTCCAGTTCGGATGGATACCCACAAAGCCTTTCAATGCTCCCCTGCCGGATTACCACAATATCCTGCACACCGCACTTTTTGCTGCTGGATGCCACAAGATGTGCAGCCCGTGCAATCTCCGGCGAAACAATTGCTTCGTGATGTTCCGGGACATAGGCAGAGCAGCGATTCCCATTATTCTTTGTGACCTTGCCCAGCTTGTAGTCCACCACAATGCTCTTCCGGGCTTCCAGATCACCCCAGCGGCGTTCATTTTTCATGATGTTTGCTACCATCACACCGTTCCACTCCTGCCTGCCGCGCAGGGTGCTGCGCTTTTTCTGCGTCAGGATCATTGCAATCTGATCGTAGTTATACCCTTGAATAAACGCCAGAAAGATAAACCGCACCGTCTTCGCTTCTTCCGGCTCAATTACCAACTGTCCATCTTTGGTATGCCGATACCCCATCAGGTCGGCCACCGGGTACTGGCCTGTCATAATGCGCTGGTCATACGAAAGGATCATGCGGCGGCTCTTGTTGCCCGATTCCCAGTCTGCCAAAAGAGCCTGAATGTCAAGACTGTATTGACTGCTTGGATTCAGCGTGTAGATGTTTTCCGTTTCAAAGTACACGCCAATGGGATGTGCCGGGTGCATGGTTTTCAGGGCCGCGATCTGCGTCATGCAATCTGAAAAATTCCGAGCAAAACGTGAAATGCTGGCACAGATAATCAAATCCATCTTCTGGTCTTTGGCATCTCGCATCATGCGTTTAAACGCATCACGTTTCCGCAGCGATGTGCCGGATTTTCCTTCATCGCTGTAAATGTCCTGCAAATTCCAGTTTTCCGTTTCTGCAATCTTTTGGTGTAGTATAGAGTTTGATTTTCAATAGAGGAAATCTGTTCTTCGCTAGATGTGCTGACACGGGCATAAACGGCCACACGTTTTAGGTCACTGTCGTAAATCGACGGTGTCGGTTTCGCCGGACGAAAGTAGTCTTTTGCTGATTTCTGGCCCTGTTCAGTCTGCTTATGGATTCTGTCGCGGATTTCGGCTTTTCTCTTTTCGGACTCCAAATGCCTACTCTGCCAGTCTGCTCCACACGGCAGCATGTCCACATCTTTTGCTGGGATATGTTCTACGTTCATTTTTCTTCAGCCTTTGTCATTTCATCTTCCAGTCGAATTCTCCACTCAAGATAATCTTTCCTTCGGATTGATGTATATTTTTCGGCCAAATCTTTCAGGTTCTGACGCTGGTTATCAACATCAAGAATGGTGTCGATTCTCTGGTCGTCATCATCTGTAACAATGTCCACCCGCATCGGCAAATCAAACAGATATTTCAGCAGAAAACAGAAATCACAGGTATTTGCTGCAAGATAGGCCCTTGTCTGCGAAAAAATCAGATTTATGGAACCATTTTTGCAATCTTTGAGCAGATGCACCATTTCCGGGCGTTTATAAATTTCCTTATTCCCTGTGATGTCAATATAGACACCAACCAGCCTTTTATCCGCATCATCCCTGAACTTTTCAGCATAGTAGGAACTGTGATAGGCTACTGCTGCATCCTTAGAGCGTTCCCACAGTTTTGCAAGTTTCACATAGCCGCCAACCTTATACTTGCGGTCCATTCATAGCACCTTCTTCCAGCTGAACACTCCAATACCATCTCCGCTTTTTCTGGTAGCAGTGGATTCCCATTTCCGTTTTTACCATCCGTGCCACTCGTTTGCTGACACCCTCATTGTCCAGACGGCAATAAATTTCATTTGCGCTCATATCGCCTTTTTCAAGGAAATGCTTGATCCAGTAGGCAGCTTTCTGTTGCTCTGTATCAAATTTAGGTTCGGCGTCCGGCTGTTGTTTTTCAAAAAGCTGTGGCCTGCATTCCAGCCATCGAAAGCCCTTGTCGGCAGAAATGGAAAAGCGGATGTCTTCTGCCGTAGGCGCAAGACTGTTTTTGATTTGATGTACGATTCTTATATCAGGATTCTCGGTATCTCGCTCCACCTGCAGGACGCTTCGTGCTGCTGCCACAACATCAATACTGCCAAGGCTGCGGTACAGCCCTTTGGAGCCTTCTTTTTTTTTGAGGTGTCCAATCAGAACGATGGCGCAGTCGTAGCCAGCAGCCCACATTCCAAGGCGGCGCATAAGTTTCCGTGCCCTGCCTGCGATCTGCAAATCGGAATCACTGCCAAGATAAGCCTGAATCGGGTCGATCACGACCAAGCGCGGCCGGAATTCAATGATTGCCTGACGGATGCGCTCATCGTCCAATGTAAGGCCGTTATAAACTTCTTCATTGATGAAAGCAATCTTCCTGCAGTCTGCTCCGCAGCGTTCCAGACGGGGCTTTATCGTGTCTGAAACGCCATCCTCTGAGCACTGATAAATCACTTTTTGCGGTGTACCGATTTTACAACCGTCCGGGGTCTTACCTCCTGTTGAAAGTTCCGCAATCAGATTCATCATCATGGTTGATTTTCCATCGCCAGGATCACCTTGCAGCAGTGTGATTTTTCCGATTGCGATAAACGGATACCACAGCCACCGTACATCCGTTGACTGAACTTCGCTATACAGTGTCAGCAGCCGTTCCATTTCGTTTTCCCCACTTTATTTTTACAGTTTGATTTCATGCTTTTATTATACACTTATCAGATGATTTTTTCTGTGAAGTGGCACTTCACATGTGCAGCAAATTGTGATGTAACACTTCACAAATTGCCTCAGAACACACGACCGCTAGGGTGGCCCCGCCAAATTCTGAGCCACATTTTCATCATTTTCTCTATACAAATGAAAGTATATCCGTTAACTGAACCCCGCTGTACAGCGTCAGTAACTTTTTCACTTCGTTCTCACTCACATTATCGTGCTGTTCAATTTTATGGTTTTATTATACACCTGTCAGATAATTTTTCTGTGACCCAGCAGGTCACTTGTTCCTTAAAATGTGACCTACTGGGTCACATTTTGGCCTCAGAAGCCATCTCTGCTAGAGGGGAAAAACGAAAATTCTGACTTCTATGTTGGCTGCTCTTTTCGTTCTTCTTGATTCGTTTTTTCATAGGCCAGATAATAAAAGTACTCTTATGCGGGCATTCGAAAGGAAGATTTACTTATGTCCGTCAATTATGTTGCTTTGGGAAAACGTATTGGTTATTTCAGAATGCAGTGTGGTAATATCACCCAGGAAGCCTTAGCCTCTAAAATCAATCGCAGTCGTGAATTTCTGGCCAAAATTGAAAAAGGCACAGAACACCCCAGCGTTGCCACTCTGGTCGATATTGCCGACGCCCTCTGCATTTCCGTTGATGATTTGTTGATAGACAGTCTTCACTATTCCGTTTCAACTTCCAACACCGAATTGCATCGTCTGTTATTGGACTGCAACGAAACTGAACAGGAAATCATTATCCACACGGCGAGTGAGTTAAAGGCCACTCTTGTCAGCCTTGGAATTTAACATCCATCCGTATTAAAATCACAAAATAAAAAGGCCCGCATAAGTCGCAGACGCACCCTCGAATCATCTTGGGTGCTGTCTGTGGTTTATGCGAGCCTCTCTTATAATTCTTTTTCTGTATTTTAACTCATTTTAAGTTATAATACAGAATTCAAGTTAAGATTTGTTGTGAATCACTTTTTCTTTACCATGCAGCGCTTTTTAAAGAACGAAATACCGTAGCAAAGAATCTGATCGTAATCATCCTCATACTCCTTTGCATACATCCGATCATCAATTTGCTGCAAGGCTATATCGCATTCACTTTCCAGATTTTCCAAACCCTTCGTGTACTTTGCTTCAAAGATTGCAACGCGGGCATTGATGGAATCGTAAACGACCACATCACTTCGGCCTTCTCCATGCTCCTTATTGGAATCCACCATATATCCGGCACCTGTGAAGATGCCCGCAAGGAAAGCATGATAGAAGTCTTCCCGGTAGTCATGGTAGCTAATGGTGCGCCGGAGCAGAGCATTCATTTCCTTGGTAATGCCCTCGCTATCACCGTTCCAGACTGCATCGAACAAAGCATTTCGATTCCACTTCTTCGTACTGTCATCGAACCATTTGATGACTGTTGTTTCAAAAATCTCTTTGATTTCTGCGTTCCGGAATCATAAGGGCAACCATGCCATCCGGCAACTCACCCTTATAATCTTCTTCACGCGCCTTGGTTAAGTACCCTGTCAGGTACAGCGTACTCCAAAGATTGTCTTCTGAGGAATGCAGATAATCATAGGTTAGGTTTTCATCTACACGCTGAACGATGCAGCCACCAGCCATCAGGGTTTCAAGTTTATTTGTGATCGTACTGCCTGCATAGTCAATAAAGGAACGGATGATGGCATTATCGCTGGTGTTTTTCCAGTAGCTGATAGGCTTAGCTTTCGGATTGCGCTGCAATTCCAGCATGTAATTCATTACGTCCCACGGGCAGTAAACATCAAAATCGCCGAAATGATATCCATCATACCATTTCTTGATGCTCTCAGCCTGCGTTGTCAAGTCAGCATCCTTTAGCAACAGGTCAACCTCACTCTGTACAAATCCGAAATACTCGTTCAGACGAGAATTTGTGATAGTATCCGATACAAAATTATTTGTTCCTGTAAAAATGCTTTCTTTCGCAATCTTTAAGCAACCCGTAACAACTGCAAACTGAAGTGCTTGATTGTCTTTTAGAGCCTGCATCAAGCCTTTCATAACATCGAGCATTTCATTATAATAACCGTTGTTATTCGCTTTTGCTACAGGGACATCATACTCGTCTATAAGAAGAATTACAGGCTTTGCATAATAGCTCTGCATCATCGTTGTCAAAAGCATAAGGCTGTTCTTAACTTCTTTTATAGAACCATTGCCATGTGCAAGATGCTCAAACGCTGTTTTTTGGAATTCTGTAACACTTTTACTATCAAGCAAATAAAGATGTTTGTTGTACAAATCCGCTATCACCATTGTGAGCATATCGTATGCCCCAGTAAAATCCAGACCGTCTACCTGTCGGAATGAAACAAAGACTGTCGGATACTGGTTCATCCACTCATCACATAATACCTGATGCTCTGCAATTTCCAGCCCATCAAACAGTTCTTTGCTGTCTTTACGGATGTCAAAGAAGCTTTCTAACATACTCATGCCAAGCGTCTTACCGAAACGCCGTGGTCGAGTGATAAGTGTCACTTCTGCTTTTTCGTCCAAAATTTCCGCAATCAGGCCAGATTTGTCAATATAATAAAACCCACCGTTCCGAATCTTCTCAAAGTCCGAAATACCAACTGGGATGTTCAATTTTTTCATCTCTGCTGCTCCTTTCGCGTAGCCACACACAGACTTTTTATTGCTTCTATGATACCATGAATCTCATGTTCTTACAAGAAAAAACTCTGCTTACTGCATTGATTCTGGCTACGACTCATTCGGCATAGTCTGCCAACACATTTTCAAATGTAAAATGAATTTTCACATGTTCATCGTTGAAAACCTCGATGCGGTCAATAAAAGTTTCTACCACATTCTGTGATAAGTACATCACATCGCCTGCTTCTTCTACAGTACTCATGACAGTCTGCAAATGATCGGTGTCCCTCTTCACAGGCTGGAAAGCTTGATTTTTCTCGGTACGCAGCCTTTGAATCTGCTCCATCTTTTCATCTTCTTGCGCTCTGTAGGCGTCTCTCTGCCGGACGAATTCTTCCTTGCTTATATTTCCGTCGGCATACTGCTCATACAGTGCAACGCGCTGTTTTACGATCTCTGCCTTTTCTGCACTCAGCTTTTCTTCCTGCCGTTCCAGTGCGGAAAAGCAAATCAACGCTTTGCGTTCCCGTTCGTGCAGGATTTCCAGTACATGCTCCGCCTGCTTTATCTGCACTGTCAGTGCGTTTCGGACAATCTCTTCCAGCAATTCCTCAGAGATCGGGATTCGCTTGCAGGGACTGTCCACCGCTGTGGCTGAGAATCTGCAGTTAAACGAGGGGCCAAGCTTCTTGAGAACACGATATTTCATCAGTTTCTGGCAGTAGCCGCAGTAGACCTTGCCTTTCAAGGGATACTGGTGCTTTGTGTAGTTCCCGGCCTGGTGTTTTCCATGCTGCAGCATGATGACCATTTGTGCCTGTTCAAATTCCTCCGGGGTCACAATGGCGGCATGGCTGTCCTCAATACGTACCTGCTGTTCCAAAGGAGCGCGTAGAACCCGATGCTTACAGGGAACCGGCATAATGAATTTCGCGCCCACATAAGTTCCCTTATACTTCTCATTTTTTCAGAACATGGTAAACCGTTCCACTTGTCCAATGGCTGCGCTGCAGATCCCATGCTTTCTGCTCACTGTACACATGGTTTTCCGCCACATGATACGCTGCCGGGGTCGGGATCTGCTTTTCATTCAGGATTTTTGCGATGGTGCCTGTTCTGTTGCCCTGCAATGCCAGTTCAAAAATCAACCGCACATATCGACTGGCTACCGGGTCGAGGATTAGCTTATGACAGTCGTTCGGGTCCGACAGGAATCCAAATGGACGGTATCCTCCGAGATACATTCCTTTTTCTGCATCACATGGTCTGCTGCCGCGATTTTGGCAGAAAGATCCCGGCTGTAGGATGCGTTGATGATGTTCTTGATGGCTACTTCCAGTCCGCGTACATCGTTCCCGGCCTGCATTCCACTGTCATACCCATCGTTGACAGAGATGAAGCGAACGCCCAGCAATGGGAAGATGCGCTCCATATAATCGCCTGCCTCGATGTAGTCACGGGCAAACCGGGAAAAGTCCTTTACGATGATTGTTTTTATCTTGCCATCCTGCGCGTCCTGAATCAGCCGCTGGAACGCCGGGCGGCTTGTGGATGTGCCGGAATAGCCATCGTCCACGTACTCCTGACGCGGCTCTGTTGCCAGTTCGGGGCGGGCCATGATGTATCCCTCTACCAGTCCGCGCTGACTCTGAATGCTGTTGCTTTCTGCCTTATCCGCACCCACATCTTCGTCCGCAAGGGAAAGTCTGTAGTAGGTTCCAATCATCTGCTGTTCACCGTCCTTCAAACGTATAGATCAATTCTGCCTTTACGATTTCTGCTGCACGATTTTCCAGATTTCTCATACGGCGTACCCACTCCATCTGATTTTCTTCTTTCAGTTTTTCCGATACGTGCTCCCGCCGGCTCAGCTGCTCGATCAAAACCTCATATCGTTCCACTGCCTGCTCTTCCACATTTGCTAAAACAGTATCCAGTTTTCCGCTCAGCAGCAAGCTCTGGTAATAGGCTGGTTTTCGCAGTTTCAGGTACGCCTTGTGCAGCATCCCCCAGCGGCCAATCGGACGGGTCCGTGGCAGTTTCAAGGCTGGCAGATAATAATCACCCACCAAAACATATTCCATTCCTGTCCGGGCATCATAGACTTTCTCTTTCATCGTCTGTTCTCCTTTTTCGTTAAAACACAAATTCCGTGTAAGTATTTTTCTTGTGATCCACTTCAATTTTCTTTACATACTGCAGCAGATTATCTACCGTCAAAAGGACTTCGGTGTTTCCTGCGATCTGCTTTTTCTGCTGCAATTCTTCTTGAACAACGACCAGTTCTTTCTCTTTTCAGCTTTTGTCTGCTTCAGTAATACGATTTCATTTTCTACACCTTGCTTCAGTTCCAGAAATTTCTCCTTTGAAAGTTTTCCGAGAACATACTGCTCGTAGCCGCTGCGCTTCTGTGATTCCAGTCGAATGATATTGCCTGACGCCTGTTCAATTTCACGTTTTGTAACTATTTCTTTTGATTGGAGTTTGCTTTTTCCAGAGCTTTTCCGTACCAGCTTCTGCAAATCACGGTGTTCTTCCATCCGCTGGTGCAACTCCTTGTTAATGCCGTTCCAGAGGTCTTTCTCTGAGATGGAAACATGGCAAGATGCACAGTAAAAATACAGCGTACCATCACTTTGCCAACGACAAACCAATTTTTCTCCACACTTTTTGCAAAAGATTCTGCCTTTGAAAATGTTCGGATTGTTCTCTCTGCGCTGTCTGCACCACTTTTTCCGTTCCTCCCTGACTGCTTGCTCGGCTTCCCGCAATGCAGAAATCTCATCAAACAGCTCCCAGCTGATGATTGCCGGATGGCTGTCCGGCACCATCCGCCAGCCTTCCCGTGGATTCTGCCCGATTTTCCGATACGTTTCATCGTAGGCAATACGGTTGTAGACCATTGCTCCTGTGTAGATTGGATTTTCCAGCACCTTTGTCACGAAAACAGTCTTCCATGCTGGGTCCTTTACCCGCAAGGTGTTTTCAAGTATCCCAGCTGACAGCGGCGTGTAAAAGGTGTCTGGGTTCCCTGCGCAGACAGCTTCTTTGCAATCTCGCGCTCTTTCATGCCGGATTTCTTCCAGAGGAAAATCCGAACTACCACATCGCTGACTTCCTCATCCAGAACCAAATGATTCTTTTGATCCTTTTTGTAGCCGAATGGAACCGGGTATAGATTTCTCCCCGCGCTTCCTTAGAACGAAAACACGACTGAATCTTCTGGGACAGGTCTTTCGAGTACATCTCATTGATCATGCTCTTGATCGGCACCAGCATCCCATCCTGGCTCTGGCTGTTCAGGCTGTCATAATTATCATTGATGGCGATAAATCTTACGCCGAACAATGGAAACACCTGTTCCAGATACTGACCAGTTTCCACGAAATTGCGCC
>VOFG01004093.1_pt1 | contig 26732 bp, 43 predicted proteins | sample 5384171 | NCBI WGS metagenome assembly VOFG01 (sample SAMN12384726, study PRJNA508395) | human gut metagenome | isolation source: healthy gut F | host: Homo sapiens | reverse complement strand
GCTGTCCATCCTGTCGATCATGACGCCCGAAAAAATTCGCCCTTGCAGTCTGTGCGGAGGATCGCAAGGCAATCTCCAAGGCTCCCGGCATCGGGCTACCAAGACAGCCGCCCGCATTATCCTGGAGCTGAAGGACAAGCTCATGAAGGAAACGCACATGGACGACAGCGACCTTTCCGCCGCCATCACCGATCACACTGCCGAGGCAGCCGGGGCACCCGCACGCGGGAAACTTAGCGAAGCGCAGGACGCGCTGCTGGTACTGGGATACACCCGTGCCGAGGCGCAGAGTGCGCTGAGATCCATTGACATAGCCGCACTGTCGCTGGAGGACATCATCAAGGAAGCACTCAAGAAGCTGATGAAACCGTAAAGGAGGACAAGCGAATGAACAGCAAGCAGAAGAAGCGCGCCCCTCTCGGCGCGGACACCGCCGACGAGGGATTGGATCTCGCCGATCTGGTCAACGTCGCCTACGACCGCGATGACAGTTATAGCAGCGATAGCAATGATTTCGACTTTGAAAACCGTATTGTCTCGCCGACCGAAGCACCGGAAGATATCGATCCGGAAGCCTCGTTGCGCCCCCGGCGGCTGGAGGACTACATCGGGCAGGACAAAGTCAAAGAAAACCTGCACGTATACATGGATGCGGCGCGTCTGCGCCACGAACCGCTGGATCACGTCCTGCTATACGGCCCGCCCGGACTCGGCAAAACCACGCTGTCCAATATCATAGCAGCTGAGATGGGTGTGAATCTGCGCATCACGTCCGGTCCGTCCATCGAAAAGAAAGGCGACCTTGTGGCGCTGCTGACCAACCTCAACGTGGAGACGTACTGTTCATCGACGAAATTCACCGCCTGCCCCGCATGATCGAGGAGATTCTGTACCCCGCGATGGAGGATTTCGAGGTGGATTTCGTTATCGGTAAGGGACCGACCGCCCGGAGCATCCGCATTGATCTGCCGAAATTCACACTGATCGGTGCGACTACCCGTGCCGGACAGCTGACAACGCCTCTGCGCGACCGCTTCGGCGTCATCTTCAAGCTGGAACTGTATACCCCGGAACAGCTGGCACGCATCGTACAGCGAAGCGCCTCCATCCTGGGCATTCCCATCTCGCCGGACGGTGCCTCTGAACTGGCATCCCGGTCGCGCGGCACGCCGCGTATCGCAAACCGTCTGCTGAAGCGCGTGCGGGATTTCGCGCAGGTGCAGGGCAAAGCCGAAATTGATGCCGCCACGACCGGCTACGCGCTGGACAGGCTGGAAATCGATAACCTCGGTCTTGACAATACCGACCGCCGCATGATGGAGGCAATCATCCGGTTTTACGGCGGCGGACCGGTGGGTCTGGACACGCTCGCCGCTACGGTCGGGGAGGAAGCCGTCACGATCGAGGACGTGTACGAGCCGTACCTCATGCAGCTCGGCTTTGTCAGCCGCACACCGCGCGGACGCTGTGTCACGCGGCTTGCCTATGAGCATCTCGGCATCACACCGCCGCCCGGCAGCGGTATACCGGGCGCCGCCGGCACACAGATCAGCACATTCGACGTGGAGAACGAATGAATTCTGCTTGCTACTCTGTAAAATTTCAAAAAGCTATAGACTTGCGCCCGTAAATATGGTATAATTCCCATACACACCCCGACGCGCTCCGGGAAGCGGGAAGCCTCAAGCGGCGGGAACAAGGATAAATACTCAAATCAAGTCAAGGAGCTGCCTATGAGATCGAAACCAAGCAGAGCCGTTTTGCTCCGGACTGTGCGCTTGCCTTCTGTACGGCGGTTGCACTGTCCCAAACGGTAATTCGCCCGAAACAGGGCCGGCAACGGAGGAAACCGATATGTCGATACGATGTCAGAAACAAACCGCATGACCGAAACCGAGACCGAAAGGCAGGAGGGGTATATTCCCCATGCCAAGCAGGTGGATTTTTCCCGTTTTGACGAGGGAATGCTGAAAAAACCTTCCCGAATTCCGTCGCCACGGATGTGTCGCTGTGCGCGGAGGGCGTGCTGATGACGGCTCGGAGCAAATCCAATGACCCGCAGGTCACGTTCAACATCAGCGACATGTACCGCGCCGCCGGGTACGAACAAACAGCCACAGGCAGTTGTGTGCCCTTCGCCCCCGAGGATGTCAAGACCATTGTGCTTAAAATCAAAGGCAGCACGAGCGGACTTTTGGAATTCTTCTATGCCACCGGCAATCGACGACCGCCACGGCGGACTGTTCCGTCACCGGCTCCTATATCGGCGGCGAGGACTGGTGGTACGTCATGCTCGATCTCAGCAGTCAACGCAACGGGCAGTATACCGAGCGCTTCAACAACGGTTGCCGCATCGACTGGTCCACGGACGTCCAAAAGGGAGACACCTTCATTCTGGGGGAAATGCTGTTCTTCTCCAACCGGAGTGAGGGGAAAGCCTATGCGGACAGCCGTAACAAAATTGCCTCGACCACGATAGGAAAAACCGGCTACGGCGATGATATGCCTGCCGAGGGGTGGAAGCCGGCTACTACGTCTGCCTCTACCAGAACAAACTTGGCAGCGACGCGGGCAGGGGTGAGTGCGACCTTTGGGACAACCGGTCTGGAGGACGCAATATCCTTCTGCAACAGTCGCAAACAACTTGGCTACCGGGTTTCCGATGAGAAAGGCAACGTGGTTTATGCGCCTTACACACTGCTCCAGTGCGACATTCTCCGCGAGGCAAAGTACGTGACAACATACGCACGCGAGAACCATTTCACCTACGGCGATGCGCCCATCAATCCCGCCATCAACAACCGGGCAAAGAAAGTAAGCTGTGACCGATTGGTCTGCTGGGTCATGTATCGTGTCGGATTTACCGACCAGCCCTTTACGCAGGGTGTTGTGGTATCTGCCATGCACACCTGGTCGGAGGAAAACGGCTTTATTGAAATCACGGACAAGAACGACCTTCAGCCGGGTGACATCATCCTGGTGAAGCCGAACGGTTCCGGCACCTATGCTCTGCACACCTTCCTGTTTGCCGGCGCCGCCCGCCAGAAGGGGATGTATTTCCGCTATGACCACGGTTTCCGATACCCGGATTATGTCTCATCAGCCCAATGTGCAGGAGCTGGAGCTTCCCGGAGCGCCCTTCTGGCGCGCCTACCGTCCGGTCGCAACCGCTACAAATAACATATACTACGACCGGTACTATGCGGACTGAAACGCACGGTAGGAAACAAACAGCACGATCATTTTGCAAATGAGAGGTATCAGCATGAGTATAACACAAATCCCCTTTGGGAAACTGCCCTGCGGCAGGGATGCTACCCTGTACATCCTGCGCAATTCAAAGGGCTTTTGCGCATCGGTGTCGGACTTCGGCGCAACTCGGTCAGCATTCTGGCACCCGACCGCACGGGACGCGACCGATGTGCTCTGCGGCTTTGAGTCTGCGGACGTATACGCCCGTGCAGACGGCTATCTGGGCGCGACAGTGGGACGTTTTTGCAATCGCATCGCGCGCGACGGTTTGAACTGGACGGCGCTGTGTACGATACCCCTGTATATCAACGATGGCGGCAACCACCTGCACGGCGGTAAGGTAGGCTTTTCGCACCGTCTGTGGAGTCTCGACGGGATGGTGGACGGAGAGGAGCCGGCTTTGACTCTGCGTCTCCGCTCCCCGGACGGCGAGGAAGGCTACCCCGGCAATCGAACGTGGCTGTGACCTTCTCCGTATCGGCAGACAACGCGCTGTCGGTGCATTACATCGCCGAAACAGACAAGGCAACGCCGATCAATCGACCAACCACGCCTACTTCAACTGGGCGGCTTTGCCTCCGGCGATGTACTGGATCAGGTGCTGTGGCTGGATGCGGAATCCTACCTGCGCGGTGACGCGGGACTTGTCCCGACCGGCGAGGTGGTTCCCGTCGCGGGGACGCCGTTTGATTTCCGGCATCCCAAGCCGATCGGGCGCGATTTCCATGCGGAGGACAACGACCTTAGGCTGGCAGGCGGTTACGACCACTGCTTCAATTTCACCGGCTGGGAGCGCGGCGATCACCGGTTGCTGCTGCGCGGCTCGCTGTATGACCCGCATTCCGGACGCAAGCTGGAGCTTTTGACCGATTCCCCCTGCGTCCAACTTTATACCGCCAATTTCCTGAAAAACCCCGCTTTCCCCCTGCGCGGCGGATACCCGCAGCAGACACAGCACGCCGTATGCCTGGAAACGCAGAAAATGCCGGACAGCCCCAACCATCCGGAATTCACCGACAGCATCCTGCGCCCCGGTGAGATTTTCGATTACACGACAGTCTTCCGTTTCTCGGCGGAGTAATCGGTTTGTGCAATAAACATAAAACAGTACGCGAACGCCCGGGCAATATGCCCGGGCGTTCGCAACAATCTATCGGTATACTCAGTTCCCGCACTCCACGCTGATCTCGTTGAACAGCCGCAAAAGGTCTGAGACCTGCACCGCCTGCTTGTCGGCGCCGGATACATCCAGCACCGCGCGCCCCTCGTGCATCATCAGCATCCGGTTGCCGTACTCCACGGCGTAGCGCAGATTATGCGTGACCATGAGCGTGGTCACACCTTTTTCGGCGACGATGCGTCCCGTGATCTGCATGACGGTCTCGGCAGTCTTGGGATCCAGTGCCGCCGTATGCTCATCCAGAATCAGCAGATCAATAGGCGTCATAGTGGACATGAGCAGTGAAAGTGCCTGCCGCTGACCGCCGGACAGGGATCCCACCGGGATGTCCATCCGATCCTCCAGCCCCAGACCGACCGACGCGACCAGCTCCCGGAACAATCCTGCCTTGCGACGGCTGACAGCAGGCGTAAATCCATAGGGCTTTCCCTTGTTTGCAGCCAGCGACAGGTTTTCCAGGATGGTCATATCCGGTACGGTGCCCATGGCGGGATCCTGATACACCCGCCCGATTGCGGCGGCGCGTCGGTGCTCCGGCAGAGCAGTCACGTCCCTGCCGTCAACCAGGATGCGTCCCCCATCGCACGGGAGCGATCCGCACAGGATATTCAGCATCGTGGTCTTCCCGGAACCGTTTGAACCGACAACAGACACGAAATCCCCGTCCTGAATGTCCAGGTTAAAGCCGCGGAACAGATGGGACTCATTGACCGTTCCCCGGTTGAAATACTTCTGATACCTTCCAATCGGATCATGCCCGCGCACCTCCTTCTGCCCGTTTTGCTTTCAGTCTGCCAAGCAGACGCGACAACTGCCGATTGCCGACCAGAATAAGGGGGCAAACAGCACCGCATTGAGCAGTTTGAGGTAGATGCCGTTTGTATCGACCAGCACAAGGTAATTTAGGCAGAGGGGAGTAAATGACGGCACCGACTGCCACAGCCGTAGTGTTCCGCACAAAAGCGCAGGCGCGCAAACAGACTCATACCGATGATGACAGATGCCAATGCCAGCACGACCTTTCCACTGCCGGATGTGTTGTCATAGCTCATGGTGTATTGCGTATAGACGGCACCGGACACGGCAGAGAATCCGTTGGCAAGCGCCAAGCCGAGTATCTTGTAGTTCCCGGCGTCCCGCCCCAGCGAGACCACAACCCGGCTGTTACCCGGCGGCACGGAGCATATACCCCATACGGGTTCCAGAAACAGGTCGATCAACAGCTTGAAAAGCAGCACCATGCCGAACAGAATGCCGATTGTCGCCCCCTTCTCTGCCATGCCGGACAGACCGAGATCAAACAGACTGCGCATACCGTGCCCACGGTAGAAAAGATCGTCGTGGTATAACCGCCCGGCGTCAGCAGCTGTGTCAGTGCCAAGGTGACCGACAGCAGAGCCGTCATAACGATGATCGCCGAGAGCAGCGGCGTAATCTTCAGCAACGTGGAGCAGTCCCGTGACTGTCCCGGCAAGGGCGCCTGCTGCGAAGGAGAGCAGGACGGCAGGACCGGCGGCAGGTTCAGCCGGAACAGAAGCACCGTGCAGACGACACCGCCCAGGGGGAAGGTGCCGTCCACAGACAGGTCGGGAAAATCCAGGATGGAGTACGAAATGTATACGCCGAGTGCCAGCACGGCAAAGCAGAGTCCCATCTGCAGACCGTCCAGCGTGATATTCAGAAACAGCATGGTGCAGAGTTCCCTTTCAGTTTTTTACATCGGTAAGCGTCAGTCCGTCCGGCACGGTCAGTCCCAAAGTCCGGCAGACTTCACTGTTGTAGTAGTTGGCAGGGTCGGTGATGGTGGCAACCGGAATATCGGCGGCAGACTTCCCGCCCAGGATTGCGGCAGCGGCGGTGCCGGCAGATTTCCCCGACCGTAACGTAGTCGATGGATGCCGATGCGGCACAGCCGACCTTGACCTGCTCAATCTCGGAGCCGAACACGGGGCATCTTTTTGGCGTTGGTCAGCGGCAGGATATTGCTTTCCAGCTTGCCGACGATGGTGTTATCCAGCAGGTTCACGAAGCAATCCACGCCCGCATCCGAAGAGCATGCACCTGCGTGTCAATGGTGGTGATGTCGGACACAACACGGTCGGAAATCTCCATGCCGGTGTACGCGCCCGCAGCCTTCTTCAGCTCCGCGAGTTGGTAGGGGGACGAGGATTCATCGGAGGAGTACAGCACGCCGATTTTGAGATCGGTCTTGCCCATAAAGGCGGTCACAACCTCCAGCTGTTTGGAAAAATTCGGCACGTCGGAAGAACCGGTCACATTCCGGTAGTTAGCCATGGTCGCCTGATCGGTGACAGCGCAGTACACGACCGGTATGGCACCATCCGCCTCATTGGCGGCGGTAACGGCAGAGGGGTCGCAATGGCAAGAATGACAGCAGCGCCCTTATTGACCAGCGTTTTTGCCTGCGACTGCGCGGTTGTCATGTCAAAGTTGCTGTTCAGACGCTGGATGTCGTAGGCGGAGAGATCAAGCCCGCTTTCCTCCAGCCCCTGCATGATGCCGTCATAGCAGTTATTGAGCGACTCGTGCGAGCCGAACTGGAGGATGCCGATGATCGGCTTCCTGCTCCCGCAGGCGGCAACCGACAGGGTTGCAGAACATGGTAAGCAATACGGCAAGGGTAGCGGAAACCGATCTGAACAATCTGTGGTTGCGTTTCATAGTAATGATTCCTTTCTGAATTTATTATTCGAAAATGTCCATTCAACGGATAGTACAGGATGGTCGCCTGCTCATTACAGTGTCCGGCGACGCACCGCCATCGCGCTATATACCGTATTCTCCTTTCCCCGGTACAGCGACCGAAAAAAGCAAAAAACCCGCACAGACACATTGTCTGTCCGGGACGAATACCGATAAACAGTACCCGTGGTACCACCCACATTCAGGTCGTCCTGCCCTGTCATTCGCTGACCGTCACTGTCCGACCTGCACTCAACGCGTAATACCGCTCTGCGGCTCATACACGACGTTTTGGTAACGGGAACGCACCCCGTCGGTTGCTACTGACGGGGATTGCCTCCGCGTTCGTCCGCCCCTCTGAAGTCCATTCACCTCTGCTTCCTCCGCCGCGCTTCCACCATTCCGCAGCTCTCTGTGGGATTCTGTCGGGGGCTACTCCTCTTCATCTTCGGTTTGAATGGGAAGATTCTATCACATTTGCCGCGCCCTGTCAAGGGGGATTTCCAAAAAAGTTGATGTCATATTGAACAAATATTCCGCAAAATCTTTCGTGATTTTTTATGTCGTAAATTGGCGGTTTTCTATTTACTTTGTGATGATTCTGTGATATACTGTACGGTGATCAGGGTCACGGAACGGCAGATGCGTTAAGTGAGTTCGTTGCGCTATAGAAAGGGAGTCCACCGGTTGCCCGGTGCGTTCCCGTCTGCTGTCTGGCATACGTCGGCACTTTTTTTATGGCACAAGGAATAAACCGGAGCCGGGACTCAAATATTTGAGGAGGATTTCTCATGAAACTCGTCTACGGAATCAAGGACAAGCCCCGCTTCCCCCAGCTGCTTGCGTTTGCCTTCCAGCAGTTGCTTGCCATTATGGCGGCAACCATCGCGGTGCCCATGATCACCTCTGGTCACTACGACAATTTTGACCTGTCGATGAGCACAGCCGCTGCGCTGATCGGTGCAGGCTTCGGCACCATCGTGTACCTGCTGTTCACCAAGTTCAGAAGCCCCGTGTTCCTCGGCTCGTCCTTCGCCTTCCTCGGCTCCATGGCGGCCGCCTTCGGCGGTGCCGTGTCCATGCAGGTCGGCTACCTCGGACTGCTGATCGGTGCGGTAGCTGCCGGTCTGGTGTACGTGATCATCGCGCTGATCGTCAAGCTGGTCGGCGTCAACTGGATCAACAAACTGATGCCCGCCGTTGTCATCGGTCCCACGGTTGCCATCATCGGTCTGTCGCTTGCCGGAAACGCTGTCAGCGATCTGCAGACCGCGCCTGCCGGCGGTCACAAGCTGCTTGCGGTGCTGTGCGGTTTAATCACGCTGGCTGTGACCATGCTCTGCTCCGTGTACGGCAAGAAAAACCTCAAAACCATCCCCTTCATCATCGGCATCCTGGCAGGATATGCCGTTGCCCTGGGTGTTCACGCTGATCGGCAAGGCGACCGACACGGCAAGCCTGCTTATCATCAATCTGGATTCCTTCAAGAGCCTGACAGCGGACGGCGTGTCGGTCAATACCTTTATCAACACCCACATCTTTGAGCAGATGACCTTCACCAATGCGTTTAAGGGTGTCAAGGATCTGAGCGGTGCCTATGTTGCCAACATCCTGTTCGCTTATGTTCCGGTTGCCTTCGTGGTGTTTGCCGAGCATATCGCTGACCACAAGAACCTCTCCTCCATCATTGATCAGGATCTGCTGACGAACCCCGGTCTGTCCCCGCACACTGCTTGGTGACGGTGTCGGATCGGCTGTCGGCGCCTTCTTCGGCGGTTGCCCCAACACCACCTACGGCGAGTCGGTCGGTTGCGTGGCAATTTCCGGAAACGCTTCGATCGTGACCATCCTTGCAACAGCTGTCATGGCGATCCTCGTCGCGTTTGTGAATCCCTCCGTGGTGTTCCTCTCCTCCATCCCCAACTGCGTCATGGGCGGCGTGTGCATCGCCCTGTACGGCTTCATCGCGGTCTCCGGTCTGAAGATGGTGCAGAAGGTCGATCTGGAGGACAACCGGAATCTGTTCGTGGTTTCCGCCATTCGATCTCCGGTATCGGCGGTCTGTCCCGACCATTGCGCTGGGTAAGGGGCACTCCATTACCATCACCTCCATTGCCTGCGCCCTCGATCCTTGGCATCCTGACCAACGTCATGCTGAGCAGAAAGAAAAAGGACAAGTCCGGCAAGTAAAAATTGCACATTTTTCCCGCAGGGCAGGCGGAATTATTCCGTTCGCCCTGCACAAGCTATCCCCGGAGCCTGCTGTTTCTGACAGGTTCCGGGGGTAGTTTTTTATGAATAATTCGTACGAATCAGACACCACGGCACCCTGCGGCACCGCGTGCGGCGGGGACATTCTCGCCTGCCTGCCGATTCCCGCCTCCTGCGCACAGGCGTTGCGGCGACTCCGGGCGCCGGCACTGCGCGTGCAGTACAGCATGGAGAAGCAGTTCGTCCCGGATCTCGACGCCGCGCGCGGCGCAGCATCCGGAAGCACCGGCACAGGATCCTGCGCCGGGCAGAGCAGTCCGCAGGAAAACGGGCAGGACAGCGAATTCGGAAGCGGCTGGAGCGGTCAACCGCAAAGCACCGCAGGCAATAAGCAGAGCGGCGGGCAGATCAACACACCGGCACCATGCGCGAACAGGGTTCGTTCACCGTGCGCCTGTTTGATTTGGCGGTCGGCAGCGTGCTGGTACTGACTGCGGTCTGCATGGTCAAATGCTGTTGCGGCATGAAGCGGGTATGCCGCCGTTGGTTCTGACTTGCAGGGGGCACCAAGCCCCCTGCCGTAAGGAAGCACCGATGCCGGAAAATACCGGCATCTTTTTTTCTGCACCTTGACGGCGCGCGCCGGATGTGATATAATGCAAGCAGTTCCGATTACATACCACACAAAGGAGGTTTTTCCATGGCATTTTCAGGTTTTCTGGACAGCAAGCGCGGTGCCTGCCGCGCGCTGGTCGCCGAGTTGCGCCGCAGTTTCGCCTACGTCAGCATTCTCGGAACCGATGTCCGTGCAACCATGTTCCACACCAACCGCCGTTCCTCGGCTATCTGCGATGGCGAAGGCGAGTGCGGCTTCGTCGTCCGGATGCACAACGGACGCGCATTCTTTGAGTATTCGCTGGACGACATCACCGGCGACCCAGCCGTACTGGCTGACCGTATTCGCGCGGCGGTCGCGGCTGATCCGTCACTGAACGAGCGCATGATCGTATGCGCTGTCCCGGACGATCAACCGCTGAAGCAGGATTTTGTCCGGGAGTCGGACTTTTCGGACTATGCGGACGGCGATCTGTTGTCTTTCTGCACGGGGCTACGCGACGAGATCCTTCAACGCGACGAACGGTTTCTCAACGCCGTCGTGATGCTCCAGCCGTTCACGGTCTCCAAGCTGTTTGTTTCAGAGCACCGGGAGCTGTCCCAGCATTACGGCTGGGTCAATGGATTTCTTGCGGTCATCTGCCGGGACGGCAGGATGGTGCAGGCGAGAGAGTGCGCCTCCAATCAGATCGCGGATCTGATGCGTACCATGCCGGGTCTTGTGGACAGGCTGGTTGACAAGGATCCACCTGACGCGTGCCACGCCCATTGAGCCGGGCGTGTACGATGTCATCACCGACAGCTCTATCTCCGGTCTGATCGCCCACGAGGCGTTCGGGCACGGAGTGGAAATGGATCAGTTTGTCAAGGATCGCGCGCTTGCCAAGCACTGCGTCGGACAGTATGTCGCATCCCCCATTGCCAATATGCGTGACGGCGCGGCGGCAGCGCTCAGCGCGGCTTCCTACTTCTTCGACGATGACGGTGTGCTTGCACAGGATACACAGATAATCAAGGACGGCATCCTGGTCGCGGGACTGTCCGACCTGGCTTCCGCCGCCGAGCTGGGTTGCGCACCATCCGGCAACAGCCGCCGACAGTCCTACCGCCGCAAAGCGTATGCCCGCATGACCAATACCTTCTTTGAGCGCGGCACCGACAAACTGGAGGATATGATAGCCTCCGTCCGGCACGGCTATATGCTGTTTGAGACCAACAACGGCATGGAGGATCCCAAAACTGGCAGATTCAGTGCACGGCGGAATACGGCATCGAAATTGTGGACAGCAAGTCTGACCGGACCATTATGTTTCCCCGGTCGTCATGAGCGGCTTTGTGCCCGACCTGCTCAAGTCCATTTCCATGGTTTCCGATGGCTTTGAAGTCATCGGCGCAGGGCAATGCGGCAAGGGTTACAAAGAGTGGGTGCGCGTCTCGGACGGCGGACCGAATCTGAAAGTGAGGGTAAAGCTGGGATGAAGATCATGGATATTCAAAACTGCTTGGGCAGAATCGGGAAATCAGCGGATTCCGGATCGTATCGACCAAGACCGACTCCTACGAGCTATTCTTTGTACACCGGAAGCTGGAAACGGTTCGTGCTACCGACACGGACACCGTCAGCGTAACCGTTTATGTCAATCACGACGGCAAGGTCGGTGATTCGACCTTCTCGGTTTACGGTTCCATGGGTGAAGCGGAAGTTGCGGATCGGATCGCCGCTGCCGCCGAGCGTGCCCGTTTGGTGTTCAACGAGCCTTACGAGCTGCCGGAAGGCGGCGTGCTTGAGGCGGAGTTGCCCTCCAACCTCCGGGACGCCGCGCCGCGTGCGCTTGCCGCCGGGATTGCGGACGCTGTGTTCGCCGCCGACTGCGTGGAGGGTGGTTCCATCAATGCAACCGAAATCTTTCTGTACCGCGACACGGTACGGGTCGTCAACAGTCGCGGCATTGACAAGACGCAGGTCAAATACCGCGCCATGATCGAAGCAATCCCGACTTTCACAGAGGGGGGATTCCGTCGAGCTGTATGAGGCGTACCGCTTTACCGATTTTGACCCGGCTCGCGTCACGTCGGAGATCGCAGAGAAGATGCAGGAGGTTTCCCTGCGTCGCCGGGCGCAAAGCCTGCCACGCCCATGACCGCCCGCGTCGTACTGCGCAGCAAAGAGATCGGCGAGCTGATGTCCGAGCTGGCAGGCGACTGAATTATGCCAACGTGTACGCGCAAGGTAATCTTCACAAAAAGGGGAAGCCTTACAGGGGGGATACGCCCTCCGGCGACCCACTCACGCTGACGCTTTGCGGGCAGGTACGCGGTAGCGGAAACTCTGCCTTCTTTTGACGGAGACGGCGTTGCGCTGACCGATACAACGGTTATTCGGAACGGAAGCGTTTCGGCGTACTACGGCACGCACCGGTTTGCCTCCTACCTCGGCGAACCGGAAACCGGCGACCTGCCCTGCCTGCGCCTGGCGCCCGGCAGTCTGACCGCGGACGAGCTGAACGCAGAGCCGTGGATTGAGTGCGTTTCCCTGTCCGGATTGCAGGTCGATCTGTACAACGATTACATCGGCGGCGAGATACGACTGGCATATCTCCACCGGGACGGCAAATCCCTCCCGCTGACCGGCATCACCATGAGTGCCAAACTGTCTGACGTGCTGGGTAGCCTGCGCCTGTCCGATACGACATCTGTCAACGACAACTACGAAGGACCGGACAGAATGCTCCTGCGCGGCATGGCAATTCTGTAACCCCGGACGCATGAGGGGTGTAAAAACTCAAAATGAGTTTTTACACCCCTTTTGTGCAGCTTTTCCTCCCCTTCCCTTCCACAACAGGAAAAACAAGAAAAATGTTCCCACTTTAATCCTGTATTTTTTTGCAAATCCCCGCCGGTTTACCGACATTGGTTGCATAACGGGGATTCTGCCGCCCGAATGCCTGCATTTGCATTGTATATATATTGTTACCGCGTATTATGCATTTTGCCATACAAAGCGCCTCGATTTGCGTCAATAATGCCCTGTTATGCCGCATTTTTCTTTTCGATCCTGCTTGACAATGAAAACCGGTTCCGAATCCGGAACAAAATGCCCCCTGAACGCCACTTTTCACTTTATTGGCGGATTAAATCCGCATTCGGAATGTGGTATAATAGTATCATGGGCTGGCGCCATGCGGCAGCCGCCCGTAATCTGTTCATTTTTACAGGGAGGTAAGGGTATGCAAACCCAGAATCAGGAACAACCGCAAGTCATTTTCCACGATGAGAGCCTGGCTGACCATATGTCGGGCAACTGCCATGCATGGCGATTCACGGCACTGCGCAATTGCGCGTATCCGGTCGGCAACCGTACGGTGTACTGCACCCTGTACATAATCGACCGCGCAGATGCAGTCGGGAATCGCGCCTCTCTGGCAGGTGCTGCATCGGCGCACTTTTTGCGATCGGTCTTGATTCCGGAGCAGAGCGGGCGCTGTGCCTGCTCGACCGCGTGCATCAACCGGCGGAGCAGGTGTTTGAACTGCTGACCCGCCATGCGGTCACTCCCGCCATTTGACGGATGTGCTGGAGGATATGGCTGCCGTTTCGTGAGTCTGCTTTGCTCTGCTCAGCCGGCGGTGCAGTGCGGCGTTCTGTTTTTCGGTCGCGTGCATAGGATGTTCTATCCGATACGGATGGAGGAAACCCTATGTCTGCCAAAGCGTTTTGCATATGCCGCCGACTGCTGCTTCCGGGATTGGCTGTACTGTTGACACTGCTGCTCTGCCTGTCTGCGTGGCTGCTGGCTGATGGCGGTCCCAGCCCGCTCGGACAGCCCCTGCAACTCCGGACATCCGGACGAATGCCGGGACGGACAGCTTTCCCTTCCGCTGTGTGGTCATAGACGCAGGTCACGGCGGGAGGACGGCGGTGCGCAAAGCGCCGACGGTCTTCTTTGAGAAAGATGTCAATCTGTCGGTAGCCCTCTGCCTCCGGGATTACCTGGAAGCGGCAGGCATCCCGACCGTCCTAACACGCACGCAGGATAAGCTGCTGTATGACCCGGCGGGGCACTATCGGGGCAGGAAAAAGACGCTGGATCGGCTGCCCGGTTGGCGATAGCCCAGGCAGTGCCGGACAGTCTGTTTGTCAGCATCCACATGAATTCCTTTTCCCCAACCGCAGTACAGCGGCGTGCAGGTGTGGTATGCCCCTTCCGATCCGGCATCCGAGCGGGTAGCGTCATGTATTCAAACGCAGGCGCGTCTGCTCGCCCCCGCAAACAGACGCCGCCCGCAAGTGGCAGGCTCCAACATTTTCCTGCTGGACCGACTGGAAACCCCGGCGGTTCTGGTCGAGGGCGGTTTCCTGTCAAACCCGGAGGAAGCGGCTCGTCTTGCGACCGACGCTTATCGGCAGCGGTTGGCATTCGTTCTGTTTCTCGCGCTCAGTTCTTGCGATTGAGGAATCGCAAGCCAGCAAGCCCCCGGTGCGCATGCACCGGGGGCTTGTGTTGTCTGCCATGCGGCACTGAGTCCAACACGCAGTTCAATATATGTCAGTTGCTCTGCTCTTCTGCGGTTGCCCGTCGGCAGGCATGACGTTGTCGGTACAGCTACTGCACCCGCCCAGCAACAGGCAGACAGACAGCAAAACGGGAACCAGAATAAAAATGCGTTTCATGTGACTATATCCTCCTTATTTTTGTTGTGTTTGGATCACTTTTCTTCCCGGATGCGCCTGCTTCTCACGCGCTCGTTCAGTGCGCGCATACGCCCCACCGCCTCCCCGCTGATTTCACCGTCGGCGCGGTTGCCCGCATACCGCGCTTTCTGATAGGCGGCGAACAACTCACGTTCGTCCTCCTCCAGCGCAATATCCCTGCTGATTTCGGCAGGCGTCATGGTGCGGCGCAGGAAATAGCCCTGCCGAATGCGCAGGATCATGTAATCAATGAACAGAAACCGCACACGTGCTGCGTTATCAGGCTGTTCGCCCCACTTCAGCTCGTTCTTCAGGCGCTTTTTGCTTTTTTCGGCTTATCCATATCCATAACGATGCTTCGTTCGTCCCTGCCGTTGAGGCGGTTGCGACGGCGCAGGTCGATGCCAATGGTAGCCATCAGCTTTTCCGCCAACTTTGTCAGCGGCATTGCCAACCTGTGCAGGAATGCCAGCACAGACTTTCCCAACTTCCGGCGCATGGACAGCGTCAGCATCCGCAAAAAGCACCGGATGCAGAAAAAAGTCGGACGGCGGCAACCAGCACTGCGCCGCGCAGGGTGTTCAGATGGTCTTTTTACCCACGCAATCTGCGTTTTCGATACCCGACCGAGGCGACCACCGTTGCGATAAACGCGGCAAACCACGCAAGGCACACGGACATATACCGCTTATCCAATGTGTGCCAGACCTCAAGAAACCCGTTGGATGTCTCGTCCTTCCGGCGCTCCGGTCTTTCACGGTCTGACCGCCGAATTCTCTCGGTCTGCTCCGTACCATCCGGCTTCCCTTTACGCGGTTTCTCCGCCTTTGCGGGCTTTTGCCTGACCGGACGTTGCCGGGGGCGCAATTTATCCGCCTTCTTTTTACAGACCGCCGCCAGTTCGACGGCATCTCCGTACTGCGGAATGCGGGAAAACAGTGCGAACGCCTCGTCAAATTCGCTGTAAACGTGCCCCTTTGCATCAGCTCACTTGCCTCGGCATAGACGCGCTCGCAGTAATACTTATCGTACCGCTCGAGCAGCTCCCCGGCAGTTGCGGAAAGATTTGATATCCCGGAATATCTCCACAGCCTGCCCGATTTCATCCGTCGTGGCATCCGAGTTGGTGACAAGCGCCAGCGCCCGATCATAGAGCAGGACGTTGGCACGGACGTTGCACCGCGCATGAATTCCCGCGCGTCGCTGTAATCCTGAATCAACGCCAGCACGCGCACTGCCTCGCGGTAGTCCTCCACGGTTTTGTCTTCCTTGGCGTTCAGCGTTTCCCGGATTTCACGGTAGGCGGGCGCGGACGCCGCCTTGATACAACGGTCATACAACTGTGCGGAATCGGTAGGTATCCAGTGCACGGAATTCCTCCGCCAATGCAAGATACGCGCGCCAATCGGCGGAGCTTGAAAAGCGGGCGAGTGCGGCAATGTAGCGCGCGTTCAGCTCGCTCTCACTCAGCTTAGCATGAGCAGCCATCGTCGTCCACCTCCCAGAATGATCTGCTGTACGGAGTTACCCAACCGTTCCAGCGACTGAATGCGGTCAGTAATTTCCTCGTGCGTGTCAAAGGCAAGGATAACGATTTCCGTATCGCTCATGCCGTCGGCAATGTCATGCTCCAGCAACGATGCAAAGGACGCGCCGTCGGTCGGATTCATGCGCGCCATCTCCTTCATAATGGACAGAAGCTGTGCCTGCGACCCCTCACAGGGAAACCGGGAGGACATCCGACCGTCCACGTTCCTGCAGTTTGCAGCAAACCCAACCCGGAATCCGTCATAAATAGCATCCCGGATGAGCGCGGCGCAGAAGGACAGCCCCCTGTTCTGCACGGCGGGAATACTCCGCTCCGTCTATTTTACTGCCCATGGGCAGATGAAAATCCATGTACACCATCAGCCGCCGCGAGGCGCAGTAGTCCCGTGCGTTGACCTTGAAGGGGGAGGCAGAGAACCCGGTCATGGGGACACGTGCGGACGCTTTGAAATTGATCTGCGAAACAGGGTCGCCGAAGCGATAATCCCGGATACCAGCCAGCGAGAACGGATCGGTGAACAGCGGGCGGTTGCTGACATACTCCCCCTGCATACGCCCCACCGCCAGCACAGGCAGATTCAGCGGCACGGCACGGGGTAAACGAACAGCTCGGCGGGCGCCTCCACCGTAATGGGATTCGCTTTGTTATAAACCGTGGCAACATGAAGCCGATAGTCGCCGCGCCGGCGGGGCGATCAGCTTGTGGTGGCGGCGAATCTGCATATAGGGATAGATTGAAGCGGCTTATCACATACTGCATGGTGCTGCCCGATCCGGCTCATACTCTTCCCAAGTCCAGTTCATTGTAAAAGTAAGACTCAATATCCACGCCGAGCAGAGGGAAAAAGCCGGTATTGCGGACGGTCTCGATCAGTTCGACTTCGTCGCCCTCATATACCCCCTCCTCCGAGAAACAGCGCTCGTAAACGATACGGGACAGCCGCCGGCTGCGCATACTGCCATACACGCGCAGAAGTATCAGGGAACAGAAGGAAAAGCCCCAAAAGGACAAGAAAGATCGTAAACCACCGCGACCCGACGATGCGGGCAAGCGTGTCGGTAAATGTCAGCGCAACGGGTGCCAGCCTTGCGGGCGGATCCCCAATCGGCAAAAGCTGATTCATGAACATTCCCCGGCTCAGCGATTTTCAAAGACGCTCTCGGTTGGTACCGTGACCATACCCAGCACGTCCTCTATGACCTCATACGCGGCATTCTTCTTGATGCGGGCAGCATTTTCCAGCAGCAGGCGATGATCCAGCACGGGGTGCGCCGCACGCTTGACATCATCCGGGGTAACGTAGTTGCGTCCGGAGATCGCGGCGTATCCCTTGGCGGCTTTCATGAGCGCCAGCGCACCGCGCGGCGAAACGCCCAGCAGTACCTTCGGGTAACTGCGGGTCTTCTCGACAATCGAGGTGATATACCCCATCATGTCGCGGTTGATATACACCTGCGGCAGTTCGCGGATGGCTTCCACCAGCTCCTCCGCCGTCACGACCGGAGACAGTGTGTCCAGCGGACTCTCCCGGTCAAATCGATCCGAATTGCCACGCCCTCCTCGTGAGTGGGGTACTCCATCCGCCCCTTCATCAGGAACCGGTCAAGCTGTGCCTCCGGCAGGGGAAAGTCCCCATATTTTCCACCGGGTTCTGCGTTGCAACGACCATAAAAGGCTGTGCCAGCTTGTAGGTTTTTCCGTCTATGGTCGCCTGTATCTCCTCCATGCATTCCAAAGTCCGGACTGCGTTTTTGGGCGTCGCGCGGTTTATTTCGTCTGCCAGCACGATATTGGCGAAAATAGGTCCGGGAACGAATTCAAACTCAGACTTCTTGACGTTGAAGAAATTGACGCCGGTGATGTCGACGGCAAGAGATCCGGGGTAAACTGGATGCGCTTGTACTGACAGCTGACCGATGCGGCAAGTGACTTGATAAGTACCGTTTTTCCTGTTCCGGGAACGTCTTCCAGCAGGACATGACCGCCGCAGAGCAAGGAAACGAGCAGCATATCCAGCGTTTCGGACTTTCCGACGATCACTTTCCTATATTTCCCTTTATCTTGGTGTACACCTGTGTAATCTGACCCGAAATCTGCGTGGACATGTGCTTTCCCTTTCCTCATGCATATAGTATAGTGCGGATAGTTTCGCCGATAATATCTGCTTAATTATAGTATATTTTCCCCGTTTTGTCAAGTGCGGATTTAGCAGTGAACAGGGCAACAGCATTTACTTTTGATAACTCATTTTGTGCCGGAATTGTGTGAAAAAGAACGATTACAGATGGTTGAGACGATATGATTACAACACGCCCGCCTCTATAGAAAAGGCACTGTCGGACTTTTGAAAACATCCGATAGTGCCTCTTGTCCTCCCCTGCCCCCTGCGTCGGAGGAATCCGTCAGATTCCGTTGGGGAAAGGTCCGTACAACGTCGGGCAGGCACGTGACGCACAGTGAAAGGTGCGCTCACTATTGTCGCAGCGCGCCCGGGGTAGCCCACGGATTCAGCGTGACCAATGTGCCGCCCATATGTCCGGGAATATGGTAGTCATACTGCCCGGTCTTGAAGCCGTACGTCCAGCGGATGCCCTGCCGAGCACGGATGTATTGATGGCGTGGTCGTGTCCCCACAAATACGCCGTCAACACGGGCGGCGCGCATGGCGTCACGGAAGCCCTCCGGCGAGGCAAACGCGCTGTGCATCTCCCGACGACAGCCGAAGTCACCGTTCCGAGCCGGCACATCCACCCCGATAACGTAGTTGCGCTTTATATCCTCCGTCTCATAGCCGCAGGAACGGGCGGCAAGCAGAAAGTCGGACGTGGGAATGTGGAAGGCAACAGTCCCGGGTATGTTGCCCGCCTGACCGACAGCCTCGCCGCGTGTGCGGAGCCACGCAACCTGATCCGGCGCAAAACCCGCAGCCCGGCATAGGGCGGGATCTGTCCCGCCGCCGCAACCGTTGGAATCCATCATGTACAGAACACGGCACAGCCGTCCGCCTACCGATATACCAACCGTAGTTGCCGTTTCCGGTCACATTTCCCCGGCGGAACAGGCAGTATTCCCCGCTCTCCAGCAGGTCGCACTGCCACGCCACGCCGCGGGCGCTCTCGTTGTCATGATTACCGAACACCGGTGCCCAAGGAATGCACAATCCATTCATGAACGCGCAGAACTGCTCAAGACTCCGTCCGCTGTCATCAAATTCGCCGTACACGACATCACCCGTTATGAAAATAAGATCCGGGTTCGTCTGCGCAACCAGACTGCGGATGTGCCCGTAGCATTCGGCGTCCGCGTTTTTCCGGCGCCCAGCAAACGATTTCCTTTTCATTCAGTCTCCCCGCTGTAGCGTTGCTGGGTTGCATCGATTACCTGCATATCTGTCAGCTGCAGGATGCGCGGCGTGCGTCCTGCAGGCAGCCGTACAAGATAATCACACCCCGGCGCGGTGGTGTCGGCGGCATAACGTTGATCTGCCATAGCTATTATCCTTTCTGTCAGTACACCGGCACAACCGCAGAACGCGAGGTGCAGGGGGCATACTGCCGCAAAAATCCGTTCCTGTTTACTTCAGGAACCCGTTTATGATCTGCTCCTCGGCTTCTTTTTCCGTCAGACCCAGTGTCATCAGCTTGGTCAGCTGCTCCCCGGCAATCTTTCCGATGGCAGCCTCATGGATCAGGGATGCCTCGACATGATTGGCAGCAATCTCCGGCTTTGCCGTAACGGACGCGGCGTCCATGATAATCGCATCGCACTCGGTGTGCCCGGAACAGCGGTTGTTGCCGCGCACGTCCGATATGAACAGCTGGTGCGAGGTATCCCGCGCGACCGAACGCGACACAACGTGCGTGCCGCACCCGGCACCGTTGAGATCGACCCGGAAATGCGTCTCTGCCCGCTGGGCGCCGTGCGTCATAATCTTCTCGTGGATGACCAGCGTAGCGCGGTCGTCAAGCTCGGCATCCGTTTCGCGGCGGGTGGAGTCCACTCCTTGATCTGCGCCGTCTCCATTTCCATATAACTGTCTGCGGCAAGGGTGTACCTCTGTCGTCGGGTTCATGACCCGCTCACCGGTTCCTTCCCCGCCGTAGTGCTTTTCCACATATCTGACCCGTGCGCGTTCCCGATCCGAAGCGGTGAATCCCGCTGTGCTCGCTCGTTTCGGCGCCGCCGTTGTGAATCCCGCACCCAGCGACAATCGTTACATCGCAGTCCTCGCCAATGTGAAAATCATTGTATACCAGTTCCTTCAGCCCCGTCCGAGCCAACAGGACCGGAATGTGGACGCTTTCGTTCTTTGTGCCCGGCTCAATATAGATATCAATACCCGCAACATCGGTTTTCTTTTTTCGATGCGGATGTGCGCGGAGGAATTCTTGCCGAACAGTGCGCCGTTGATGCGCAATGAGTACGCCCCCTCGGGCATCTCGTGCAGTCCGGACACCTCCTCCAGCAACTGCTTCTGAATGGCATCAAGCCCCTTGAATTCAGCCATTGTGCGTCTCCTTTCCCTGCGCGACGGCGCAGCCGGCGGTCACGTGGAGCAAACCGGGCAGGATATCCTCGCGGCTGCCGTCCGCCGTTACGCGCCCGCCGGACAGTACGATCACGCGGTCGGCAATATCCGAATGCGCCTCGGTGCGAGATGATCAGAATCGTCCCGTGCGTCTGCTCATACATATTCCGGAACACGCCGATGAGGTTCTGGAAGCTCCACAGGTCGATGCCGCCTCCGGCTCATCAAAAAACCGAAAACTTCGTGCCGCGTGCCAGTATCATGGCGATCTCCATACGTTTCAGTTCGCCCCCGGACAGCGACGCATTGACTGCGGTTCACATACTCCTGGCGCACAGCCCCACCTCAGACAGATACTCGCAAGCCTCTCCCATGGAAAGCGGCTTTCCTGCGGCAAGCGTCAGCAAATCCCGCACAGTCAGTCCCTTGAAGCGAACCGGTTGCTGGAAGGCATAGCTGATGCCCGCGCGCGCCCGGTCGGTGACAGACATATCCGTAATATCCTGCCCATCCAGCAGAATGCGCCCCTCCGTGGGACGTATGATGCCGGCGATCAAGCGTGCCAGCGTGGATTTTCCGCTCCCGTTCGGACCTGTAATTGCCACAAAGCGCTGCTTTAAGTCAAGATTGATATCCGGCAGGATCTCGGTTTCCTTCCCGCCCCGACCGTGCCGGAATCCTTTGACCCGATACGTGATGTGTGATAGTGTCAGCATGACATTCCCTTCCTTTTCGGCTATTCCGGAACCGCATAGGGCGGTTCCATACCCGTATAATATACCACAGTTTGCCGATTTTTTCAACCGGTTTTTCGCTTTTTCTTTCCGCGGCTGAGTTCAGGCAATCCCGCGCCAGGCGTAAAAGCCCCGGTGTCGCGCCGGAGGCGGGCGCAAAGGAATAATCCGCCCGTTTCCGGTAGATTCCTGTCGAGTTGCGCGATTCGTGTCGTTCGCTTGTGATTCCTCCCAAAAGAATAATGGAAATTTGTGTAATATTTTTGACGCAAAGACTTGAAAAATCGTCCAATTTTTGGTATAATTGTGGCGTTGTAAGAAATTTACAAATTTTAGTTACCGCGTAAGCGCTCCCAAACGTACATGAAAGGAAATGAAAGTTATGGAACACACATCGAACGCCAAAATCCTGATAGCCGACGAAAATGCCGCCCAGCGGACACAGCTGCGTGAAAGCCTACGCGGGCAGGATACCGGAATGTGGAGGAGGCAGTAAACGGGGATGACGCCCTGCACAAAATCGACCGTCTGCACCCGGACATTGCCATCATTGACATCTGGCTGTCCAAACTGGACGGTATAGGCGTTATCCGGGCAGCACACAATCTCGATTTCCGGAACGACCGGGAGCCGGCGTATATCATCACTTCCCCGGTGTCTAACCAGAATATGTTCATTCAGGCGGCGGGCGCAGGCGCACAGCTCTGCCTTATCAAGCCCATACGACCGGACAGCCTGTCGGAGCACGTTGAGGAGTTGCTGCGGAACCGGAACAGTGCTCCGAGCGGAACAAACGGCGATCTTCCGGTCATGGCAGTTGCATCGGGTAACGATATCGAGACGCAGGTAACGCAGATCATACACCAGATCGGCGTACCGGCGCACATCAAAGGCTACCAGTACCTCCGAACCGCCATTCTGCTGACGATCAAGGATTCGGATGTCATCAATTCAGTAACGAAGGTACTGTACCCCTCTGTTGCCAAGAAGTACGCCACGACCACTTCGCGCGTGGAACGCGCCATCCGTCATGCTATTGAAGTGGCGTGGGATCGGGGGTGATGTGGATACGCTCAACGCTTACTTTGGCTATACCATACAGAACAGCCGCGGAAAACCGACCAACTCGGAATTCATTGCCACGATCGCCGACAACCTGCGGCTGCGATACAAGCTGTACCAGTAACAATCGCTCCTCGCACGGCGTGCCGCCGGAGCCGGCTCTTTCCCGGCTCCGGCGACACGCCATTACTATTTTGAAAAAGATATTGATTTTTCCGGATATGTGCTATACTAATCCAAGCCGCGCGGGGCCGCGGGCACGGAGAGGTATCGAAGTGGTCATAACGGGGCTGACTCGAAATCGTGTGATTAGTCCCCAAAAGTGAATATTTATACATGGAAGCGTATCGAAGTGGTTGTAACGAGCTGCACTCGAAATCGTGGTCGCTACTCGGTAGCTCCCTGACCGGAATCCCTTGATTTTATGGGGTTTTTCGGGTATTCTTAACTTAATATTTTTGCTTGTTCTCCCCATCAGTTCTCCCCGTTTTCCGAGGTGCTGATGTTGAGATAAATACGGAGCGGTATCGAAGTGGTCATAACGGGACTGACTCGAAATGTTTGGCAACTTTGGTAGTTTCATCCGCCGGAAATGCCCGTAATATAAGGGTTTTCGGGAGATCGAATTTCACAATTTCATATTGTTCTTGCGTGTTTTTCTTGCATTTTTCTAAATGCTCGATTAAGATTAAAGATACATGGAGAGGTATCGAAGTGGTCATAACGGGGCTGACTCGAAATCAGTTTGCGAGCAATCGCACATGGGTTCGAATCCCATCCTCTCCGCCAAAAAGTCCAGTAAACTCAAGGGTTTTCTGGACTTTTCCTTTTCTCGGCAAGGTGTTGATCTTGCGGAAAAAATGCGGAAATCCAGCTCTTTTTCGGCTGTTTTTTGCACGTTTGTTAGAACCGGCAATGTCCGAAAAGCCTTATATATCAAGGCTTTTCGGGGTTGCCTTGATTTTTTTGCAAGAACTTGTGATTACCAGCCCTGACTTTTGGTGTCCGGAAGCGCAAGAACATTGTCCATAACATTCGCGGAAGTGATCTTGGATTTGTAGTCCAGATGGCTGTAAATATTCGCCGTCGTGCTGATATCACTGTGACCGAGCCATTCCTGTATCTGCTTCATCGGAACATCGTTTGCAAGAAGCAATGATGCGCAGCTGTGTCTGAGGTCATGGAAGCGAATATGTCGCAGACCGTTTCTCTTCAGAATTTTGCTGAAGTTCTCTGTTACCGCGTTGGGATTGAAGATCGTTCCCATAGCATCAACAAAGATATAACCGTCGTAGTCGTAGCTATAACAGTTTCCGCAGACGCGCTTATTTTCCTTCTGCTGCTCTTTCAGTTCCAGAAGCTTTTGTCTGAAATGTCCCACCAACGGAAGCGAACGTAAGCTTGATTTTGTTTTGGCGCGGTCCTCGCTGATGATCACAGATTTGCCGTCCACCTCTGCTTCGGTTACAATATGCCTGATGGTGATGGTATTGCGCTCAAAGTCAATCGCATCCCATTTCAGACCGAGAGCTTCACTTCGCCTCAGTCCGTAAAAAGCAGTCATCTGGATCAGCAGGAATAGGGGTGATCCTTTGTCGCCTCAAAGAGCTGCTCCAGCTCCTCCAGCCGGTAGTAATCCGCGATATATTTCTGCTTTTTCGGACGTTCCACCTTATCAGCGGGATTAAACGGAATGAGATCCATCTTTACGGCATATTTCAGAGCTTTGTGAATATTGGCATGTTCATGGATCACCGTGCTGGCAGAAACAGATTTCAACTCATACAGATAAAAGCTCTGAATATGCTTGGCCTGAATGGAACCGAGTGTGATGCCGGTATCGCGAAAATACGGTACAATCTTTTTCTTGACCATCTGTGTGTAAGAAGAAAAGTAGTTTTTTCCACGGAGCCGCGAATAATCTCAAGCCACGTTTCCATATAGTCGGCAAACAGCATATCCGCAGAGAGATGTCCGTTACCGCTGCTGACCGGCGGCACATAGGTCTGCCGCGTTTCTATCAGCATTTTCTCGGCACGTTTTTTGTTTCCCTTCACGGGAAGTCCTGTCGGGATCCACGGCTGCTTTCGTTTGCCGTCGGAGTCCGTATAACTCAGGACCATATAGTAATAGTCGTTTTTAATTTGCAGGTGTCCTGCTATCATAATCTTTACCTCCTTTGTCGATAGCAAAAGAACGGGCACCCTTTCGACCGTAATCATTATACGGCCTACTCGAATGCCCGTCCAATGTGCCATTTCAGTTCAAATCAGAATTTTACGCTGCCGGTCCGGAATTACCCGCCGAAAGCGCATAATTGATCACGTTGACTTTCGGAACGCGGTATGCGTTGCCGATCTTGATTCCGGGGATATATCCGTCGTTGATAAGCGAATATACCAGATGACGGCTGATATTCAGCATGCTCTGCACCTGTGCCACGTTTACAATATCGGGATAATCAGTAAACATCACCTCGTACATCGTCTGAATCTCGGTCTTAGTCATCGGCACCACCCCCATCATCGCCAAGCATATGAGCGAGAAGCATATCAAGCTCTTTTTTCGGTGTTTACCGGAGTAAGTCTGATCGTGCCTTCTTCGGCATCGTCCTCCTCGTAGGGAGTGAAGCTGTCGCAGACGAGATTATCGAGCTTTTCGGTCACGCCTGCGGTGACATACTCAATTTCTTCCCGGCTGAGAATAAAGGTGAGATCATTGCCAAACTCGTCTCCGAAGGAAACGGGCATTCTGCCGTTGCTGCGATCATAGCCGCGACGGAAGGAAGCGTGAATTCCGTGAACATATCCTCCACGAACATGCACCCTCGTCCGAAAAATCGGCGATCATTTTATCAAGTTCCTGCTTTCTGGTTTCATTGAAATAGTTGAGTTCGTTATTGTTTTTCATAGTTTAATCTCCTTTCAAATTAGCGGGCGTCGCGATCTCGCGCTGACGCTCGAAGTGTTTGTTGTAAAATTCCATAGCCTTGACAAGTGTCTCGGTCATCTGTTTAATAGAGGTATCCGGACGGAAATAGCTCCGCAGCGAATCTACCGGAACCTTTACATATTCTTTTTTGATTGCCCTTTACTTCGGATAGTATCTGCATCGCAGTTCTGTCAGTAAACGTCTGATCCTCGCTCATGCGGCGCAAACGCTGAGCCTGAGAAAGCGACGGTGTCACCTCGTCGCAGTCCATAATGGAAAAGAGCGCTTCCTGTTCAAAATCCTGCAGATACGAAAGTTCCACCGCCGGAGTAAGGGCAATTTTACCGTCATCCACCATCTGGAGGACATCCGGAATCAGTTCGGTCAAGCGGATATATCGGAATACTTGATCCCGGCTTTCACCGGCATGTTTGCCGATTTCGTAGCGGCATCCAACTTTGTCGCAACTTGCGACGAAGTTAAATCCGTCCGTTTTCCTTGGCGTTTCATAGCCTCCATTTTCATCTTTGTACGCGAACGCTTTCTCAGATGGCAGGATATATGCTCCCTTGCAGGTTACTGTCCACCATCGTGATAACAGCTTCTTCGTCCGTCAGATCACGGATGATAACGGGCATCGTCTCCATTCCCAGTGCTTTGCAGGCGGCAAGCCGTCTGTGGCGGAGATCAGCTCATAGCCGCCTCCGTCTTTCGGACGCGCCAGCGCGGGAGCAAGAACGCCGGAATCGGCAATGCTCTTCATCAGCTCTGCCATTTCCTCGTCATTCTTCACCTTGAACGGGTGATCCTTAAAGGGCGTAAGCTCTGTCAGCGGAATCTCTTCGACCTTCGGTTTTCGGATATCCGCACGTTCCTGATCGTTCATAAATAACTCGTCATAACCGGTCGGTTTTAAATCGATTTTCTGTGGTTGTCTCATATAATCATTCCTTTCTGCTGTAATCAGCGTTCATAATCGTGTTCTTCTCTCTGAGGAGAAGACTGTTCTCGAATAGCCCGTTTCTCTCTGTCGGAAAGATACGGGTCATTTTCCAGCCGCGCCTCGAATTCAGCTTCCAAAAGCTCCCGGAGCTTTGGATTATCTTCAATCACGTTGCAGGCTGTTTTCTTCTTTTTGCGCAGGTCTGCAAGCACTGTCGTGCAGGCCGCGCATTTCTTTTTGAGTTCTTCCATCTGTACGGGATCGGTGCAGTTGCGCTGCTTATTGCGTATCTTGCTGCGGACGGCAGTCACCTCGTCGATCTCCGCGTTCAT
>VOFG01002594.1_pt1 | contig 26733 bp, 44 predicted proteins | sample 5384171 | NCBI WGS metagenome assembly VOFG01 (sample SAMN12384726, study PRJNA508395) | human gut metagenome | isolation source: healthy gut F | host: Homo sapiens | reverse complement strand
GACCGCTTTATTGGTGGACATCCTATGGCTGGCTCGAAAAAACAGGTTATGAGAATTCAAGTTCATCAATTATAAAAGGTGCAAGGTACATAATCACACCGACCAAAGAAACCAAGCCTGAAAAAATCGAATTCATGAAACAATTTGCATCAGATGTTGGCATGCGTCCTATCGTCATGGATTACCATGTGCATGACAAATCTGTTGCTGCCATAAGCCATGTTCCACATCTTTTATCAACTGCACTCGTTCATGTAGTATCAGATAATGATGACGAAGAAAAGCATATGCAGTTACTTGCCGCAGGTTGCTTTCGTGACATGTCAAGAGTTGCAGCTTCTTCTCCTGAAATGTGGGAACAGATATGTTTGACTAACAGCTCTGCAATCAGCAACATTCTTGAACAGTATATTGAAATGCTTGAAACAATTAAAGATAACATCGATAAAAAGACCCCAGGCTATGTCGCCAGTCTTTTCGAGATGTCAAGAGAATACAGGAATTCCTTTGGAAAGCAGACACCCAGAGCACTAAGCCCTGGGTGTTTGTGTTTATCCAGTATTAAATTGCATCTCTTTTGGACTTCCTCTGTGCCTATCACTACTTTAAAGTCCAATTTATACCAGGCTAGAATATATCATATACACCGTTGGAGCTGCCTGTCTGTGGCACAAAAATTGAATTATGGCGAGCTGTGCAGGAGTTAATGTCGCTATATACATAAGTTCAGTGCCCAAAAGCTCGTTTCAAACATAGTGCGTTTGCTTTTTGGGCACTGTAAAAGACTTTGTAGATAGCGACATTTACTCCTGCTAAGCGCAGTCATACTGAAATTTTGTGCCACAGACAGGCAGCTCCAATGGTGTATTTCATATAATAACTGTCCTCATCACACCTTAAAACAGCCACCACCTACGAATTCCCGTAATATAGAATCGATTGGTACGTTCTCGTAGCCGCATGGAAGGAAATAGTTCATGAACTTAAGCAGTCTGTTTGCTTCCTGATATTCAGGGTCAGCTTCTGTTACCTGAAAAAGTATAGGCTCAACGAATGGTTTTAATACGCATGGTTCATATGGCATTGCTGAGTTAAACATAACATCCGCCTGCTCCTGGAATGGGAAGATGTTCTTCTCTTCACCTCTTCTTACAGTCTCCCACATCGAAAGAGTCTTCTTTGCAGATGCTCCTCTTGTCCTGTAATCTCTTACAAGCCTTCTTAAAAGTCTTCCATCTGTAGTTGATACCCTGTTATGTTCGTCAACATTAAGCTGTGTAAGTGCACTAATATATATCTTGAACTTACTGTCTATTGGAAGTGAATATGATAATTCATCATTAAGACAATGAATTCCTTCTATTACAAGAACATCCTCTTCCCCTAACTGTAAGAAATTACCATTATATTCCTTTCTTCCGAACTTAAAGTTAAATTCTGGCAGCTCCACTTTTTCTCCGTTAAGAAGTCTGGTCATATGCTTATTAAAAAGTTCAATGTCTACTGCATGAAGGTCTTCATAATTGTAATCGCCATTCTCATCAATAGGTGTCTGCTCTCTTTCAACAAAGTAATTATCGACAGCAATTGGGTGTGGCTTATATCCATTAGCCATAAGCTGAATTGATAATCTATGTGAAAATGTTGTCTTTCCTGAAGAAGATGGACCGGCTATCATGATGAATTTAGTATGCGGTCTTTTCTTTATCTCATCAACTATCTCAACAATTTTCTGTTCCTGAAGTGCCTCCTGCGTAAGCATAAAAGAAGTCATATCCCCATTAGTTATATGGTCATTAAGTTCTCCAACCGTAGACATGCCAAGCATCTTTGCCCAGCTTGTGCTTTCCTTTAACACATTAAACAGCTTTGTTTGTGGATTAAATTCAGGAACTTCAAGAGGTGCGTTCTTAACCGGAAGCTGTAACACTATTCCCTCGTCATACAGGAATATGTCAAATACCCCAAGCATGCCTGTAGAAGATGCCATATATCCGTAGAAATAATCTTTGTAGCCATTCAGGTCATACACATTAACAAATGAACTTCTTCTGTATTTGAACAGTGATGTCTTATCTGTCATTCCTTTTTCTTTAAAAAAGATTCATAGCATCAGATATCTTCATCAGCTCTTTCTTGATTGGAAGATCCTTCTCAACCATACTGTGCATAACTGACTTAACTTCATCTATAAACTCTTTGTCGGGCCTGAAGTCTCCATCAAATGTACAGTACAGTCCCTTACTTAAAGAATATTCAACAACAACTCTGTCAATATTCCTGTCTATCTTCTCTATAGTTTGCAAGCATGAGAAGAACCACGCTTCTTCTGTATGTCTCATTACCTATTGATGTCGAAGTTGTAACAAATGTAACATCACTATCAGGGATATATTCTTCTCCAAGTTCTTTAAGCTTACCATTAACATTAGCGAGTATAATCTCATCCTTATATTCGTTCTGCTTCTCTCTTTGCAAGCTGTGCCAGTGTCATTCCCATAGCATCCTCCTCTTACGCATCAGTCATAATATGACAATGCATCCATAATTATATTATTCTTCTGCGAAAGCTGCTGTAATCTTAACTTAACCGTAGGATTACTCTCATCTTTCTTAAGACTGTTACTTATCCCATCATTAGTTTCTTTCTCTTTTTTATAAGATATTCATAAAGAGTCTTATCTTTGCTCTCTAAAAGCTTCCATCCGTACTGCTATTGCGTCTCACTATATTCAGAATAAACATTTTCGTCTGACTTTCTGCATTTGATAATAAAATAATACTTACCGTCTTCCTTAAGCATCTTCTCATCATCAACAACCAATCTCTGTGAAACAAGAAAATGTCTGAAATCTCCTACTTCTGACTGCGGTGATACTATAAGTGTTGTATTCCGGGTAATAACATTCATTCCCTTAGTTACAATGTCAGCTATAAGCCTGCCACCCATACCACATATGGTTATAATATCAGCTTCATTCGCTGAAAGCTTTTCCAATCCGTCCGAAAGTCTTGTCTGTATTCTGTCCTCTAAACAATTATCACGTATATGCTTCTTTGCCTTATCGAGTGGACCTTTTCTTAAATCCATCGCAATAGCAGACGCAGCTATTCCTTCCTGCACAAGATATATAGGAAGATAGCCGTGGTCTGTCCCTATGTCAGCCACGACTGCTCCCTTTTCACACATATGTGCAACTGTTCTTAATCTGTCAGATATTCTTACCATAGCTTAATCCTAATCAAGATAATCTCTTAACTTACGGTTGGGCTTGGGTGTCTTAACTTTCTTAAAGCCTTGGCTTCAATCTGTCTGATACGTTCTCTTGTTACATTGAATTCTTTACCAACTTCCTCAAGAGTTCTTGCTCTTCCATCATCCATACCAAATCTTAATCTTAATACCTTCTGCTCTCTTTCTGTAAGAGTTCCAAGTACTTCAACAAGCTGTTCCTTAAGAAGTGTAGAAAAGTGCTGCCTCTGCCGGAACAGGAACATTATCATCCTGAATGAAATCTCCAAGGTGGCTGTCTTCCTCTTCACCGATTGGTGTCTCTAAAGATACTGGTTCCTGCGAAATCTTCTGAATCTCTCTTACTCTCTCTACAGGAATATCCATATTATCTGCAATCTCCTCTGGTGATGGTTCTCTTCCAAGTTCCTGAAGCAGCTGTCTCTGTACTCTTACAAGCTTGTTAATTGTCTCTACCATATGAACAGGAATTCTTATAGTACGAGGCCTGGTCAGCTATAGCTCTTGTAATAGCCTGTCTGATCCACCATGTAGCGTATGTACTGAACTTGAATCCTTTTCTGTAATCGTATTTCTCAACAGCCTTTATAAGACCTAAGTTACCTTCCTGAATAAGATCAAGGAACTGCATACCACGTCCAACATAACGTTTTGCAATACTTACAACAAGTCTTAAGTTAGCTTCTGCAAGTCTTTTCTTTGGCTTCCTCATCTCCTTCTTCCATTCTCTTGGCATACTCAATCTCTTCATCAGCACTAAGAAGAGGCACTTTACCTATCTCCTTCAGATACATTCTTACCGGATCATCAAGACCGATTCCATCAGGAACAGAAAGATCTATCTTCTCAATATCAATCTCATCTTCATCATCAAGAATAATATCCTCATCTTCATCAGGTACATCATTCATTCTTACATCTACTTTTTTAGCTCAAGAATTTCAAATACCTTCTCCATTCTGTCAGCTTCAAAATCTGTATCCTGAAAATATGTCATAATTTCCTGATAATCAAGTACATTCTTTTTCTTCTTGGCTATTGCAAGAATACCCTCTATCTTCTCCCAGAATTTAGCTTCCTGTGCCTCTGCATCATCTGCGTCACTGTTTTCTGTCTCTTCTTTTACTTCTTCTTTAATCTCATCTTTCTTAGTTGTCTTCTTTGCTGCTTTTTTTTGCAGGAGTCTTCTTTTCTGTTGTCTTTTTTCTTCCTTAGCCTCTTTGACACTCTCTTCTAATGTTTCTACCATTTTCTTAGCCATTTCTCTTCTCCATTCTTCTTCGCGTAACACGCTCTATATATTTATAACTTAATATGAATCTGATTCAGCTTCTGCTGTTCAATTATTATCTCCTGCATACGCTTCGGGTCTACAGTCTTATTAAGTTCATGATTAAGGCTGTTAGCCTTAATTCTGATAACAATGTCATTAAGAGTCTTTTCTCTTTCCAGATTATTAAAGGCTCTCATCCAGGTCTGCCGAAAACATTGCTGCGACTTCCGTATGTTCTTCTGTTGTTGCATAATCAGCTATAATTGCAAAGCAGGGCTTATATTTCCTGTCCCATACTGTTCATATACTTTCTCTGCGACACCCGAAAATAACGGGTCAATAAAATCCTCTGGCTTAATGTAAGTCGCAACCTTATCAAATATGTCCCTGTCACTTATGAGCCATGTAAGAAGCATTTTCTCTGCCTGTCTTAAACCATCTTCACGCTTCTTCTTCGGCTTACGCTCAACAGTTGGTGCGATAGTACCTGCACCTGCATTTCTTGAAATAATCCCTTCCTGATTACCAAGTCTTGATACCATCTGCCTCATGCCATCTTCTGGTATCATAAACTGCCTGCACACTGCTTTAAAAGGTAATTATCACGTTCCAGCTTTTCTTTAAATGTAACAAGCTTTCTTTGCAACCTCTCTTTCAAATGCAGTCTCGCTTTCCGGATCCCCCTGTCGTAATTTCTTAACATGGTTCCTATCTCATACATAAAGCTGTTCTCTGCATTATCAATTCTTTCCTGAAATGCCTCTGCACCCATAGCCTTAATAAACTCATCAGGATCCTTATATGCCGCATATTAATTACCTTCGTTGAAAGCCCTGCTTCCTTAAGAATCGGTATTGCTCGAAGTGCCGCCTTAACTCCTGCCTCATCACTGTCATAGGTTATGAGCACATTATCTGTATATCTCTTTAACAGCCTTGCATGTCCCGGTGTCAGTGCCGTTCCAAGTGACGCAACCGCCTGGTTAAAGCCCGCCTGATGCATTGATATAACATCCATATAGCCTTCACATATTATCATGTTAGGCTTTCTTGATGTTCTTGCTATATTAAGTCCATACAGATTGCGGCTCTTATCAAACAGCCTTGTCTCCGGTGAATTAAGATACTTTGGCTTGGCATCACCCATAACTCGTCCACCAAATCCTATGACCTTATTATTAATATCCATGATTGGAAAAATTACTCTGTTCCAGAACTTTTCATGAATACCTCTCTCATAAGTAAAAAGTCCTGATTCCTTCAGAATATCATCATCAAACCTTTGTCCTTCAACAGCTTGTACAGATTACCTGTTGACTGTGTTGCATACCCCAGTCCAAAGCTGTTAACTGTACTGTCAGACAATTCACGCTTTTAAGATAATCAAGACCGGCTTTCCCATTCTCACTTCTAAGTCGCCTGTAATAATATGTGGCAAAGAATCTTATTAATCTCTAAAAGCCTGTCTCTTATCCCTCTTTCTTTGCGGTCTTCTTCTGACATAGACGTCTGCGGCAGTGCAACTCCGGCTCTTTTCACCTAGCATCTTAACTGCCTCTAAGAATGTCATATTCTCATATTCCATAACAAATGTTATGACATTACCCCCAGCGCCGCATCCAAAACAATGATATAACTGCCGCTGTCCTGAAACCGAAAATGATGGTGATTTCTCATTATGAAACGGACACAATCCGGTATATGAACTTCCATTCTTCTTCAATTTGACATACCCGGATATAACATCAACTATATCATTCCGGGATATTACTTCATCTATTACTTCTCTTGAATACATTACTTCATCCCTTCCAGGCTTTGGTACAAAGATTTCCTGAAACTTGCTTATTGAATACTGATCACTCATGCCAGCTATATAATCACACCCAACCTGCTCCGGTCTTTCATCAAATTCTGTTATAAATCACTTATATGTATCCGGCAGTTTATCTGTGTTCGCAACATAGTATCTGTACAATTCTGTTATCAGCTTATCTGCTTTCGCTTCCTCACTTTTGGCTGTCGGATTAAGATACAGACTTTCAAACATGAATTTTCTTAATTCTGTCATTGCTTTATGTACAGGCTCTGACATTACAAGATCATTCTTTCCTATGCTGTTCATTATAATATCGCTAATCATGGTATTAAGTCTTTCCTTGGTTGAATTACCAAGAACATCAGTATATTCTGAAGGAATGTCACTTTCCTTCAATATCCCTGCTCTTATTCCATCATCTATATCATGATTAATATACGCTATCTTATCGGAAAGTCTAACTGCTTTTCCTTCAAGAGTTGATGGATTGCCTGATGTTCTATGGTTCAATATTCCATCACGCACTTCCCATGTAAGGTTAAGTCCCTGACCATCCTTTTCAAGAAATTCAACAACTCTTATACTCTGTTTGTAATGAGCAAATCCCATAGGACATAAAGAATTAAGTGTTCTCTCACCTGCATGTCCAAATGGTGTGTGTCCAAGGTCATGCCCCAATGCAATAGCTTCTGTCAGATCTTCATTAAGATTAAGTGCCCTTGCTATACTTCTTGCAATCTGGGCAACCTCTAAGGTATGCGTCAGTCTTGTTCTGTAATGGTCTCCCTCTGGTGCAAGAAATACCTGCGTCTTATGCTTTAAACGCCGGAATGTCTTACAATGAATAATTCTGTCTCTGTCTCTCTGATATATAGTTCTCATAGGGCATGGTTCTTCATCTCTGTCGCGCCCTCTTGACTCGTCAGAAAAGCTTGCATATGGGCTGAATATCAGATGTTCCCTCTTTTTCCTGTTCCTCTCTAATGTTCATCTGTATGTGCCTCCCCGCACTGAAACACTAATTTTAAAGCTCACAATTTAATTATTCAACAAAACTTGTGTTTTTCCTTTTTTATTTTTTAAAATTTTCACAAAATAATTATTTGTTATTATAATTCCCCACATTATGGACTGAAAAATCCACCAAATGCCCCTGCAGCTACACATGCAGCTACTGACATGGCAATATTATTACTACTGTCTGGTGCCTGTTTCTTCATTATTGTAGCTATTACCAATAACACTGTAATATACACTGCTCCATATATAATTCCTGTAACCACTCTCCTCTTTTTTATCATCCATGCACTAAGCATTGCACCTGTAAAGCTTCCTGCCACATATATTCCAAATATAATATTATCAACCGCTTTCTCATCAAGTATAAATTTTCTCATAAAATATGTAAGAAGTCCTAGCATAAGCAGAGTTATTACATATCCTGCAATAAGAGATTTAACCATTTTTCTTATATAATCCATTGATTTCCTTTGTTGTCCTCTTTTTTATTAATTGTATGATTAAAAATGTTATCTTATGATTATCTCCTGTTTTCTTTAATAGCACTTGACGGCACAATGTGCGTACTGTAGAATGAAAAGAAATATTTTAATTTTATGACTGGAGGGATTTTTCTTGGATACGGATAGTATCATCCAACTTATTGCAATTGTTATTTTATTGGTTTTATCAGCATTTTTCTCATCTGCAGAGACTTCATTTATCACTGTGAACAGAATCAAAGTGCTGTCTTTAGTTGAAGAGGGTAATAAGAGGGTCGCTCTTGTAATTAAGATTATTGACCAGCCGGCAAAGATGCTCTCTGCTGTTCTTATTGGCAATAACATAGTCAATATCAGCTGTTCTGCATTAGCTACATCATTTACAATCAGTGTATGGGGTAATAAAGCGACAGGTATTGTTACCGGTGTTCTTACGCTTCTTGTTCTTATATTTGGTGAGATTACACCTAAGAATACTGCCAACATGTATGCCACTAATATGGCAATGGCTTATGCTCCTATAATATGGGTGCTTATGATTGTTCTTACACCCGTTATATTCATAGTAGACCACCTTGCAGGCTTCTTCTTATGGTTATTAAGAATTGACAATAACAAGAAGAAAGATATATTTACTGAGGATGAGATACGAACCATTGTTAATGTAAGCCAGCAGGAAGGTGTAATTGAATCTAACGAAAAGAAAATCATTAATAACCTCTTTGATTTTGGTGATTCAACAGCTAAAGATGTGATGATTCCAAGAATTGATATGACTCTTTGCTGATGTCAGCTCATCATATGATGATATAATTTCTCTGTTCAGACAGACAATGTATACACGTATTCCTATTTATGAGAATACACCTGATAATGTAATCGGCATTCTTAATATTAAGGATTTAATTGTCAATCCTACTGATAACGATACATTTAACATAAGGAACATTATCAGAAAGCCATTCTTTACATTTGAACAGAAGAATACTTCTGACCTGTTTAAGGAAATGCAGTTAAGTTCAACAAGCATTGCCATTGTCCTTAGCGAATATGGAACAACATCAGGAATGATTACTACAGAAGACCTGCTTGAAGAGATTGTTGGTGAAATCCGTGATGAATATGATACTGACGAAAAAAGGAAGCTTTATCTAAGATTAATGATACTACATACAGAGTTGATGGTTCATTTAAACTCGACGATTTAAACGATGAGCTTGGTACTAAGCTCGAGTCGGAAGATAACGATTCAGTTGGTGGACTTATCGTTGAAAGACTTGACAGACTTCCTAAAGCCGGTGATAAAATCACTGTTGGTAATGTCTGGATGTTTGTCGAAAAAGGTTGCTTCTAACAGAGCTGAATCTGTTATTGTAAAGATTATACCTGAGAAGAAAGACGAAACTAAAAAAGCTAATTAATTTTATTTTATAAAAAATGCTGTACATTAACATCATCTTGTTAACGCACAGCATTTTTATTATTAATACTTATTATATTACTGATTAAAGCGCCTTGATTCTCTCAAGTGCCTTAACTGTATTCTCGTATGAACCAAATGCTGTCAGTCTGAAGTATCCTTCACCACTTGGTCCGAATCCTGAACCTGGTGTACCAACAACATTAGCCTTTTCAAGAAGGTAATCGAAGAATTCCCAGCTTGTCATCTTATCAGGAGTCTTTAACCAGATATATGGTGCATTAACACCACCTGATACTGTATATCCTGCTAGACTTAAGTCCTTCAAGAATTGTCACTTTTGCATTGTTCATGTAGTAAGCAATCTGCTCACCTGTCTGCTTCTGTCCAGCTTCTGAATAAACTGCCTCGCCTGCTCTCTGTACAATGATAAGGAGCTCCGTTAAACTTAGTTCCATGTCTTCTTGCCCAGAGGCTGGTGAAGTGTTACATCTCCACACTTAAGATCCTTAGGAATAACTGTGAAGCCAAGTCTTACACCTGTAAATCCTGCATTCTTAGAGAATGACCTGAGTTCGATTGCACATGTTCTTGCACCTTCACACTTCATATATTGTATGAGGAACATCTGGTTCTGAAATGTATGCTTCATATGCTGCATCATAGATAAATAACAGCACCAACCTTATTAGCATAATCAACCCACTTCTGAAGTTCGTCCTTAGTGATTGTTGAACCTGTTGGATTGTTAGGAAGCAGAGATATATAATATCTGGTGTTTCTTTTGGAAGTTCTGGTGCAAAGTTAGTCTCTGCTGTACAAGGCATATAAACAACATTACTCCATGCCTGCTTCTCTGAATATAATCTCCTGTTCTTCCTGCCATTGCATTAGTATCAACATATACAGGATATACAGGGTCACATACTGCAATCTTATTATCTACTGAGAAGATATCTCCGATATTACCTGAATCAGACTTTGCTCCATCTGATACGAATATCTCATCTGCTGATATATCACATCCGCGCTTCTTGTAATCATGGTCCGCAATTGCACTTCTTAAGAATTCATATCCAAGATCTGGTGCATATCCGTGGAAAGTCTCGGCATGTCCCATCTCGTCAACTGACTTATGTAATGCATCAATTACTGCCGGTGCTAATGGCTGTGTAACATCGCCAATACCAAGTCTGATGATTTCCTTATCTGGATTAGCCTGCTGATAAGCTGCTACTTTCTTACCGATTGTTGAAAATAAATAGCTTCCTGGAAGCTTTAAATAATTATCGTTAATCTTAAACATATATTCCTCCTTATTTTCTGCCTTGTTTTTACAAAACTAACGCTTATTATACATCATTTTTTTATTATGTTCCAAGATAAAATCTTGATAATCTTTCATATTCTGTATTAATTGCCTGTAAAAGTTCTTTATCTCCATGCATATTATCAGGATGATATATCTTTAAAAGCGCCTTATAACGCTTTTTAAGGATGCTGTATCCTCAACCCCCCTTAAAGAATATCTTTACATTTTCAGCATTGGACATACTGCGCCTTGCCTCACGGTAAACCTTGTCCTTATATATAAGCTTTTCCCGCTCGAACTTATCTTTATCAATTGCAAGCTGTCTTGTTTCCCTTTCCAGAATATTCCATTTTTGTTCAAATAAATCTCTCTGACTCTCAAGCTGTTTCTTTAGCGAAGATATTCTTACTCTGTTGTCTCTGAAGCATCCCCATCTGAATCTCAATGAGTTTTCTCTCATCTTCCAGATTTCTGCTTAATTCCTGCGACCTTATATTCTCTTTAAACAGCCATTTCTTCTTCTCATCTTCACTGCTTAGTTCATCAAACATTGCAACCTCCATATCAGCTCCCCATCAAGCCAGCCGCAAAATATATCTGATCAGATTCCACTATGAAACCAGAAAACCTTCAATGGCTTTTCTGAATCTACCGTTTTCATTGTATGTCTTACACCCGGTAATGCTATGAATGAGTCCCCCCGCTTTAACCTCAAACTCTTCGTTGTCAAGCCTGACAAATCCATTTCCTTCCAACACAAAAAATCCCTCCTGGTCATCATGAAATCCAGGCTCTGGATTAAACTCTGTTTCTGAACATATTGTAACTCCTGAACAACAGCCATTGATACATCCATTAGCCTCTGTAAGGAATTTAACGCTTCTCCTTCCTTCTTCTCTTCTTTGCAAGTGCTTCTTCCAATGTTATATATGGTTTCTTCATAATTAATCTCCTTCTGAAATATAAAAAACGGAGTCCCAGGCATATGCTGTAAGACCCCGCTTTATTATGTTCTATATTCTGCCTGTTACTTATTCTCGTATCTTAAAAGTTCTGTATATGCAAGAAGGAATGGTCCTACACCTTTGGCATCATCTTCTACGATTGGCTCTGACATATAATAATCATATGTACCAGATCTTCTTCCATTACCACCAAGTCCTGCAACAAGACAGATACCACCAGTGATAATGAACCATCTTCCTTAGTCTTAAGGTATCTTTCACAGATACCATCAATTGCTTTCTTGGCATACTGTGCGTAATCATCAGAAAGATATCCAAGACGTATAGCCTTAAGAAGTGCATATGCCATAATTGAACTTCCGCTTGTCTCAAGATAGTTCTTATCCATACCACCATAATTAACTACCTGATACCACATACCACTCTCATCCTGATACTTAAGCATTGAATCAACAAGATCCTTAAATGCATCCTCAAGCATCTTGCATTCAGCATCATACTTATGGTCCTTATTATCAACCTGATCAAGTGTATCAATAAGTGCCATTGTATACCAGCCAATAGCTCTTAACCAGCTGTGCTGTGATAAACCTGTAACCTTATCACACCAGAATGCTTCCCTGCTTGTATCCATTGCATGGAAATAAAGTCCGTTAATAGGATTCCTCATATTCTCAATTACGAACTTGAACTGTCCGAAAATATCAGAGTAATTCTTTCTGTCATTGTATCTTGTCTCATATTCAAGATAGAATGGAAGTCCCATATAAAGACCATCAAGCCATACCTGATTAGGATATATATCCTTATGCCAGAAACTTCTGGCTTCATTCTGGCATCTAGGCATAATCTCTATCTGTGAATATACTAAATCTACTGCCTTCTTATACTTTTCCTTACCTGTAAGATCATATAATTCAAATAAAGTCTTACCAGCATTAACATTATCAATATTCTTCTCACCTATGCTGTAGCCATCTATTGTACCATCTTCAAAGACTCTGTAATCTATAAAATCATCTGCAAACTTAAGATACTTTTCTTCCTTGGTTAAGTCATACATCTGAAGAACTGCTTTAATCATACAGCCATCAATATAGTTCCACTTTGACTTAAGGCACCTGCCTAATCTTTTCAATGTTCCATACAGGAGCATCTGGTGTGCTTTTTTCCAGAAGCCGTCAATATACTTTACTACTGCGTCCATTATTTCTGTCTCCTTATCAACTTATATGGGGAAACATATATATCAATTCCGCCCATATTTTATAGAAATTGTACACTAAAAAATGCCTTTAAGCAACCCATTTTTAACAAATATAGCCAAAAGCACAGATTTTTTTGACTATATGCTGATTAAATACGAAAATATAATCAATAATTCATTGTAAATGCTTTTATAAAATATCATACACATTTTGTATAAAGTTATTATTCAGAAAGGTCAGATTATGAAAACAGGAATTGTATTTGAAGGTGGCGCATTCAGAACCATATTTTCATGCGGTGTTATGGATGCAATGTTAGAAACTAAAATTATGCCTGATTACATGATTGGTGTATCAGCCGGCGCTGCATACGGCGTATCCATGGCATCAGGACAGATTGGAAGAAACTTAAAGATTCTTATTGATTATAGAAATGATAAACGTTATGTGGGACTTAGCAACATGGTACACAGGGATAACCGTTCTCTTTATGGGCTTAATTTCACATTTGACACCATTCCAAACGAACTTGTGCCTTATGATTATGATGCATTTCTCAGATATAAAGGTACTTTCAAATGTGTTGTAACTAATGTACTCACTGGAAAACCTGAATATAAAACTTTCACAGGATATGACCGCACCAACCAGCTTTTACGGGCAACATGTGCTCTCCCACTGGCTTTTCCTCTTATATATCTTGATGGAACACCTTACCTTGATGGTGGTTTAAGTGATTCCATACCTTTTGAAAAAGCATTTGAAGATGGCTGTGACAGAGTTATTGTTGTTCTTACCCGTGAAGCAGGCTATCAGAAGCAAACAAACAGTTCAGTGCGGACCCTTGCAAGAGCTTTCCTTAAATATCCTGAAATTCAGCGTGATATTCTTCTTCGTGCTGAACGTTACAACCGGTGCTTAAAGCGTCTTGAACGCTACGAAAAAGAAGGCCGCTGCCTCGTTATCCGCCCTACTAAGAGCAAAGGCTTTGGAAAGATTGAAAAAGACTTTAATAAGATTCTTTCAATGTATAACGATGGATATAACCAGACTTATTCGTTAATCAATGAAATACAGAGGTTTTATCATTAATATATGTAGAAGTACCTGTATTTTAGTCTGATAACCTCAGATATTACTCACCTTGTGTAAGTAAATGTTGCCATTTGCAGAGTTTTTATATTGCAGAAAAAAAGCAAACGCGCTTCGCTTGAACGAGCTTTTCTGCAATACCCTTTGCAAATGGCGGCATAACTTTACACTGGGTTCGTAATAATTCAGTTATCAGACTAAAATACAGGTACTTCTTTATATATAAATAATAAATTCTTAAAAATTTCCGAACACAAAATCTTTTACTATTCCGATTGCTTCTCTTACCATATAGTTTATGAAAAGTACATGGTCGCTTTCTGCTGGCATTCCACAGGTATTGTTTAATCCTGCATGTCTGGCAAGAAGGCGGCTTCTTGCTATATGGAAGTTGTTGGTTACTATGCCAACCAGTGAATCTGTATTCTCTATGTATTGTACTGAATACTTCATGTTCTCTGATGTATCTGTTGACTTATCTTCCTGTATTATGCGCGAGCCATCTATTCCTTTAGACACCATATAATTATACATTGCAAATGCTTCTGTTGTATTTTCACCTTTTCCCCCTGCCGCCTGATACTATTATTGTTGTATCAGGGTTATCTATTGCATAGGAAACAGCAACATCTAACCGGTTCTTAAGTGACCTTGTTATGTGGTCACCTCTTATCTGGCAGCCAAGTACTATTATATAATCACAGTTATCCTTTGGCTTTGCCATCATTCCTTTAATTATCAGTGCTTCTATAAAAATAAAAAAGACGCACCAGTTGCCATTATCACTATAAAACATATTCTTAAGACCTTTGCCACATGAATTATTCCTTTGATTTCTAATACTCTCACTACAAATACTAATCCAAAAAAGACAGCACCCAGCAGCCATATAAATATAAATGATGAACCTACCCCTGCGTATGTTGCACACACTATATAATATCCCAGGCATATAAGTGCCAGCACAAGCCATATTGTATACATAAAACTACTATTCTCCGTTACTTTTTCCATACTTTATTCCACGCTCATACAGCAATTATCCTGCATAATCCACATTTTTACCCGCAAATTCAGGATAATCTGCTGATTTCTGGTTCTGTCCGTAAGATGTGGCAGGATATTTAATTGCTGTATTGGTGACACCACCTGACACATACGACCTTCCGCACTCTGGACAGACAGCCGTTTTAAGTGTAACTGTCGCATTCAGTACTTCGCCATCTTTTTACTGGCAGCCTTCCTGTTCGCATTAGAAACATGCTCCTGTTCATGTGCCATAACCTTTGTGGTAATTGCCGCTGACGGGTCAATATGTCTTTGCACTCTTAAATGAAACATTTACTTCATCTGAACCATCCTTATATTCCCTGTTCGCACATGTTTCACATTCCACCTGTCCGGAACGCTTCATTGCTTTAAGTCTTGCAGAGCTTATATCCTGTGTATCAACACCTGCTACATTAACAGACAGATTTCTATTCATATCATTAACGCCGTTAATCATCATATTAATGTGCACCCCCTTCATGTAAAATGTTTAAACAATATATCTGTATTTAATATAACATCGTTTGATAATTATGCTAGTTTTTTTGATGTAAAAGTTTAATATATACATACAAACAATCAATAATATAGAAACGAGGTATTATATATGTTTACATTTAACAAAGATGTTACAGCTACTAACTGCGAACCTGGTGTTACAAGAAAAATATTATGCTACTCTGATGACCTTATGATGTGCGAGATTCATTTTGAAAAAAGGTTCTAAGGGCAATTTCCATAGCCACAAGCATCTGCAGATTACTTATGTTGCTAAGGGAAGCTTTGAATTCACTATCGGTGATGAAACTAAAATCGTTAATCAGGGCGACAGCGTATACATGCCTTCTGGCGTAACCCATGGTGTTACATGTCTTGAAGAAGGAATCCTCTGTGATGTATTCAATCCTATGAGAGAGGATTTTCTTAAGTAAAAGGAGACTATAATCAATGAAGGTACCATTTAATATTAATCTTTCAGGTAAAACTGCTATTGTAACCGGAGGAAGCGGAACTCTCTGCTCAGCCATGGCATATGGACTTGCCGTATGCGGTGCTAAGGTTGCAATAATCGGACGTAACAAAGAAAAAGCTTGCTTCTGTTTCTGAGAAGCTTACTAAAGATGCTCTGGATGAATATAACAAAAATGTTATTGTTAAAGGCTACAGGCTGCAATGTAATTAATAAAGATGAGCTTTCAGCTGCTTATGAAACTATTAAGAATGAACTCGGCAGCTGTGATATTCTCATTAATGGTGCTGGTGGTAACCAGCCTGGTGCAATTACTTCCATCGAGATGTTAAAGAAAGAAAAAAAGAAGATTCTGACTATTCTTTCTGGAATCTTGATGAAGACAGAATCCGTGATGTTATGGATCTTAATTACATGGGAACTCTTCTTCCTATTCAGGTATTTACTAAGGATATGGTTGAAAAAGAAGTGGCAGTATTATCAATATTGCTTCTGTAACTTCTATTCTTCCTCTTACTAAGGTTATGGCTTATGGCAATGCCAAGAGTGCTATTCTTAATCTTACACAGTGGCTTGCTGTACATTTTGGTGAAAGCGGCATACGCTGCAATGCAATTGCGCCAGGATTCTACGCTGCTGAGCAGAATCATGACCTCTTATTCAATGCAGACGGAACATACACAGACCGTGCCAGAAAGATTATTGCCGGAACACCTATGGGACGCTTTGGCAAGCCTGAAGAGCTTATTGGTGCCGCACTCTTTCTTGCAAGTGATGAAACAGCCAGCTTTGTCAATGGTATAGTGTTACCTGTTGACGGCGGATATAGTGCTTATAGCGGAGTGTAGGATTCTTTAGTTGGAAACTGTATATAATTCAGGGCGATGTCAGCTTTGACATCGCCCTTTTTGTTGGCCAGCCACACAAATGCCTACACTACAACTCAGCCTGATAATCTCAGCTGCCTTAACCATATTCTTAAGGCTTGCTTCTGTCTCTGGCACACCTCTTGTCTTAAGTCCGCAGTCTGGATTTACCCACAGCTTGTCTTTGTCTATCTTTGTAAGCATTATCTTTATTGCACGGGTAATCTCTTCAACCGATGGTATTCTTGGAGAGTGAATGTCGTATACTCAGGTCCTACCTCTGTTTCAAAATTGTTTTTCTCTTAATGAATCAAGAATCTGAAGGTCTGAGCGTGATGCTTCAAATGTGATAACATCAGCGTCCATGTCGTCTATTGCTGAGATTATATCTGTAAATTCACTGTAACACATATGAGTATGTATCTGTGTTTCAGGTTTTACACCGCTTTGCTGTAAGTCTGAATGCTGGTATTGCAAACTCAAGATATTCTGTATTCCAGTCAGATTTTCTTAATGGAAGCTTTTCTCTTAAAGCTCGCCTCATCAATCTGAATAATCTTAATTCCATTTGCTTCAAGGTCAAGCACCTCATCTCTTATTGCAAGTGCAATCTGCGAAATTGATTCCTTGATTGTAATATCTTCTCTTGGGAATGACCAGTTAAGCATTGTTACCGGACCTGTAAGCATTCCTTTCATTATCTTATCTGTAAGTGACTGTGCATACACAGACCACTCAACTGTTATCGGCTTCTTGCGGTAAACATCTCCCCCATATAACAGGTGGTTTAACACATCTTGTTCCATATGACTGAACCCATGCTTTCTCTGTGAACAGAAAACCTCCCAACGCTTCACCAAAATATTCAACCATGTCATTTCTTTCTGTATTCTCCATGAACAAGTACATCAAGTCCGATTTTTTCCTGCCATCTGACACATTCTTCAATTTTCTTCTTATTAAATTCAACATACTGTTCTTCGCTGATTTCACCCTTACGGAATGCTGAACGGTTGGTACTTTTAACATCTTTTGTCTGTGAAATGAACCGATTGTAGTTGTAGGCAGCTTCGGTAATGCAAATTCTTTCTTCTGAAGTCTGTGTCTCTCACTTCTTGCAGGAAGTCTTCTGTAATCTGCCTCTGTAACTTCCTCAAGTCTTTTCTTGACAGCTTCATTATCACATTTTCTTGTACCTGCAAATAGCTGTCTGTTTGTCTTGAATCTTTCATCTTCTTCAATATTTCCACACTCAGCAAGCCTGCTTAATTCCTTTAATTCCACAAGCTTTTTCTTCTGCAAATGCGAAGTAATTCAGATATTCATCCGAAAGTTTATTCTCATGCTTTAATGTATATGGAACATGCTGCAACGAGCATGATGTTGACAAAACTGTCTGTATTCCCTTATCTTCAAGCTTTTAAGCACATTCAAAGTCTTCTCATAATGGTTCTTCCAGATATTCTTTCCATTTACAAGTCCAGCGAATAATACCGTGTCCTTTGAAATCCATATTTTTCAATGAGTTCTGCTGTCTTCTTTCCCTCAATAAAATCAAGTCCGATTCCGTCAAACGACAGCTTAACAATATCTTCATACACATCCCTCACGTCTCCGAAATATGTCTGAAGCAATACTTTGCATGATTTCTTCTTACCTAAAATATCACTATACATTTTGACAAACAGTTCTCTGTCTTCTTCTGTCATGTCCTGTACAAGTGCAGGCTCATCAAACTGAAGCCACTGATTCCTACAGCTTCACATTTGCTATAAACATCTTTATATGCTTCAATAAATGCATTGATAAAATCATCTGCCCTCTTCTTGCCTGTAAATCTGCACAGCTTAAATAAAGTATACACACCTGTGATTACCGGTTTTGTCTCGATTCCAAGTTCTTTTGCCTCTGCATATTCTGCCCACAGCTTATTACCTGTAAGTCTTATCTGCGTGCTGTCCTCAGCCTCTGAACAATATAATGGTAATCAGTATTAAACCATTTCTTCATTGCAATGGCTTTTTTTTTTACATCACCGTTCTCTCCCTGATAGCCCCTTGCCATTGCAAGATATTTATCAAGCTCTGAAACCTCAAGTTCCTTGTATCTTTCAGGAATTATATTAAGTAAAATGCTGTATCAAGCGCTATATCATAATATGAAAAATCATTGCTTGTGATATAATCAATTCCTGCCTCTTTCTGTATAAGCCAGTGTGTCTTTCGTAACTCCTTTGCTGTCTGTGTCAGTTCATCTGCACTTATTTCTTTTCTGAAATATTTTTCTAATGCAAACTTTAACTCTCTTAATGTTCCTATCCTTGGATAACCTGCTACTGCTGTCTTCATACCTGCTCTCCTCATCTATAATTTGATGTTGTCATTATAAATTCGAAAAAAAACATTTTGTATAATACATAAAAAAATGAGTTAGCCATAGTTTAAAGCTATGGCTAACTCATTTTACATCATAATGACTACTTAAGATACTTCCTTATAGCCTCAAGATATGTACTTCCAAGCCTGCTAAGCATCCCTTTTCTGTGAGTTATGTAACCAATATGCATATCTGATTCATCAGCAAGTGGCACTGCTATAATGTCTTTTTCCGTTGAGCTTCTTGTCAAGAATACCACTGCTCACTGTGTAACCGTTAAGTCCGATAAGCAGGTTAAAAAAGCGTTGCCCTGTCACGGACTCTTATATTCTTCTTTCTTGCTGTCTCTGAGAATATCTCCTCTGAGAAATAGAATGAATTATGTTCGCCCTGCTCAAATGACAGATAAGGATATTCTTCTAACTGCTCATTATGAATGACACTGCACTCTGCAAGTGGATGTTTTCTGCTTATGAATACATGTGGTCTTGCTGTAAAAAAGCTCATGAAATTCAAGTTCATATGACTTTAAAATCTTTCTAATAACAGCCTCATTAAAATCATTAATGAACAGTATTCCAATCTCACTTCTTAACCTTGCAACATCCTCGATAATCTCATAAGTCTGCGTTTCTCTTAAGCTGAAATCATACTCATCCTGCCCGAACTGCTTTATAAGGTCAACAAATGCGTTGACTGCAAATGAATAATGCTGTGTCGATACGCAGTACTGCTTCCTGCCACCATTACCACCCTTATATCTGTCCTCAAGTATGGCTGCCTGTTCAAGTATCTGCCTTGCATATGAAAGAAAATCTTCTCCTTCCTTCGACACGCTTATTCCTTATTAGTTCTGTTGAATATCGTAATATTCATCTCTTTTTCAAGTTCATGAATTGCATTGGTAAGGCTTGGCTGTGAAATATATAATTTTCCTGCCGCCTCAGTAATCGTGCCTGTCTCTGCAACCATAACGATGTATCTTAACTGCTGTAATGTCATACTCTTACCTGCCTGAATAATATTTAAAATATTGTAACACATTTTTGTTGTTTTTAAAAAATATTATGATACAATCAGCCCGTAAAAATTTCTGATTATGAACGGAGGTGGATTTTCATGGATAGTTGCGATCGTATAGGACGAAGTAAGAACTGCGGTGTATACTATAAGTGTAAGCTCGGAATGTGGCTGTCTGTGAGAATCTCATAACCACATTCTAATAAATTGTGCCTTTTATACATCGCATCAGAGGATCCTTACTATCACAATCATCTGTAGCGATGTATTTTTATGCCCAATTCAGGCAAGAAGGAGGTCACAATGAACAAAGTATTATTTCCAAAGAAAGATTATGTAAAAGAACTTGGCAGGATTTTTAAGTCATCTAAGAATTCACAGAAATTAGTTAAGACACTTTCTAAATATCATGAGAAGGATATTGCTGAAGCAATCACTCTTCTTACACCTGCTGAAAAGACAGCATATATATAACGTTCTTGATGAACATATGATTGCTGAGATTTTCTCTTATCTTGATGATGCCAAAGATTATCTTGAAGAATTATCTTTAGAGAAAGCAGCAAGGGTTGTCTCTTACATGGATTCTGACGATGCGGTTGATGTACTTGACGATTTGTCAGAAACTAAGAAGAATGAAATTGTTGAACACTTAGACGCTGATGCAAAGGAAGATGTCCAGAAGCTTCTTTCTTATGAGGACGATGAGATTGGTAGCTGTATGACTAATAATTTCATATGCATACCGGATAATCTTACTATAAGAGAAGCCATGAGCGCCCTTGTCAAACAAGCTGGCGAGCATGATAACATATCAACTATATATGTAGTCAATAGTGTTGACAAGTTTGCCGGGGCGAATTGACTTAAAGGATTTAATTATTGCGAGGCAGAATGATAATCTTGCCGACATAATAAGCGCTCATACCCTTTATGTATATGAGCATGAAAATATCAATGAATGTATTGATAAGATTGCAGATTACGAAGAGGGATTCCATCCCTGTACTTACTGATGATGGAAAAATATGTGGTATCCTTACTGCAACAGATATCGTTGAACTCGTTGATGATGCAATGAGTGATGACTATGCAAAAGCTCGCTGGTCTTACTTCAGAAGACGATTTAAGCGAGCCAACTCTTGTAAGTATCAAGAAACGTCTGCCTTGGCTTATTATACTGCTGTTTCTTGGAATGGCAGTTTCATCAGTTGTAGGAATATTTGAATCAGTAGTTGCTGTCCTTCCGATTGTAATATGCTTCCAGTCACTCGTTCTTGACATGGCTGGTAATGTCGGAACACAATCACTTGCTGTAACTATCCGTGTACTTATGGATGAGACTTTAAGTGCTAAGAAGAAGTTATCCCTTCTTTTCAAAGAGATGAAGATTGGTTTCATTAATGGTGCAAGTCTTGGAATCATGGCACTTGTATTCTTAGGTGTCTATATTCATATATTCAAGAAATATGCGTGGATGTCAGCATTTTTAATATCTGGTCGTCGGATTATCTCTTATTGTTGCTATGGTTGTATCAAGCCTTGTGGGAACAATTATTCCTATGTTCTTCCACAAGATTCACATTGACCCGGCTGTTGCGTCAGGCCCGCTTATCACAACTGTAAATGACCTTGTTGCTGGTTGTGACTTACTATGGACTTGCAATGATATTTTTGTTGAGATATTTCATGTGTGAGGATATATTGATACCGGCACAAAATAAGCATGAGCATGTTACACAATTTCATGTAACATGCTCATGCTCTTATGTATATCTATATTATGATAAGAGGATATCCACCTGTTATACATTTAAATTAATATATACTATTTAATAATATACCATTGTCCTTCCGCTTTAAAAGCACCTATTGACATGTAATCTATACTGGTATTTTTGTATAAATACGATGAGGTTTTTTTACAAAATTCATCAATATAATAAACACCAATTCCATCATACACTAATGCTTTTCCATTCCAGTATACGCTTGCATCTTTTTGCCCTTAATTTTTCATTAAGACTATAATCCATAAAGATACATTCCCCATTTAAATCACCAGCTATAAGAATTTTATCATTTGTAAAATTAACAAATTTATACTTTTGTGTTGATATAATTCTATTTTCATAACAAATGTTATATAAACTACCCTCTAATGAAAGTGCATAGTACTTATCATTACCATAATACCAGCTACTAAATTCATTATAAGGCATACTATATATGTATGTCCTGTGTCTACATTCATCAATTTCAAGCATAGCCCTGTTCTGGAATATATCCTCTCATTTTTATCCAGTGATTATCATATGCAACATTCTCTCCTACAACCTCATTAGAAGAAATTTCTCTCCCATTACAACCATCTTTTGTAATAATATACATAAATAATTTGTCATTTTCTATATCTTCTATAACCGCAACTGCAGAATGGTCATTTGTCTTTGAACTTGTCGCTATTCCATTCCAATTATCGCCCGATATAGGAATATAGCTTTTCCCAAATCCTTGCACAATATTTTTTCCGGTTCTTGCATTTATAAACTTAACATATACAGAATTCCATACACCTGATGAACCATTTGATGACATACTCCAACCGCATTCAACAGTCTCAATTATCATTCCCTGCCAGTACTCTCTTTTTATTATGTTGTCAGGATAATTTACATATTCTGATGATTCTGTTATTTTTTCATACTTATATGCAGAACTAACTTCTATTGTTTCTTCAATAAGATACCGACAAATAAGATTTAGTGTATTACTATTATATACATATCCAACATTATCTTTTACCAAAAGTATTTCATCTACTGCAACTTCCTTTGAATTATCTGCATTGTATATAATTGGTATTATTAAATTTTCATTTGCATCAATAACACCACATAAACCATCTTTCACGACTAAGTATTTTCCTTCAGATATCATTTTAACGACATCATAATGGCCATTAAGTTTAACTATATCATAATCATCATATTTAACTCTATTTAATTTTATTATCCCGCAATCAGATGTTTTATTCTTAAAGACGCTAATGTATTTTTGAAACAATTTCAAATCATTTGTACTAATTTCCACTTTATAATTCCCTATACGTACATTTTTAAATAAAAAATCACCTTTCTTTATTTCTCCAGTATTTGATGTACTAGTTACTCCGTTTAAAACCACTTCACCTGTATCAACATTTACAACATTAACTACAGCATTACAAACTGGGTTATTCCAATCATCAACCACCTTCCCATATATTGTTCCATATCCATATGTACAAGCAGGAACAACTTTATTATTTTCAATATGAAGTTTCCATTTTAATGGACTATTATTTTCATTATATACAACCCAATTAAGATTCAGATTAATGTTTAAAAAGCCTCCTCCAAATTTCAATAACTTTTGCCAACCTGCATTCCTTGTCAATTCCAAACTCTAAATAAGCATATAAAGAAAAATCTCCACATTCCAATGCAGGATTTATATCTCTATGAATTTCTTTTTTCAAATTCATTGTGCCCCTACATTTGCATTCATTTGTATTAGATTTTCGTTTCCAATTGTTGTTTTTAATTTACTTACAATTGAAGGTCCCATTTTTGCGTTTGCATTTCCCTGAGAAACTGGTTGTTTTAAATTATCAAGGCGGAATTGCTTTATTATTCTAAATGTCCCATTTTTATATTGCACTCCGCTAGAACCTGAATAACTCCAAACAACAGATGTTTTTCCAGAAATTGATACATACAAATATAAATCCACTTCAACCTTAAATAGACCATTTATAGGTATGGACCAGACTTTACCCAATTTATACATCTTATCGTATTTTTTCATTTGAGTTGTCCAATTTGGTATTATATTCTATATTTCCACTTACTTGCCCACTGTAATTCATAATCATTGAAGCTTCATTAATATTCCAATTAACTATATAAGTTGGTATGTCTGCTTCTATCTTTGCATTTACATATTCCGTTCCTATTTTCAGGCTTAATTTACCAGGGTTTATTTGGAGTCTGAATTTTTAACAAAGATATATCGCTTTCTTCATCATTATCACAATCCAAGCTAACCCCTTCTTCTAAAACCAAACTATCCGTGTCTATTTGTATTTCTTTAGAAATTTTAATATCTTGAACAATTTCTTCATATTCAGGTTCACAATATACCAGCTTTATTTTTCCATTATATTCATAACTATCTAAAACCTTTCCTGCAAGCACATAAGAATAGCCATCTTTAGCCGACAATACAAATAAATCTCCCATTTTCAAATTATTTGTTTGATTATCTTTATCTATAATTACACATTTTTCATCATTTTCTTCACTAATACTATAATTATCTGTAGCTATTTCAATTACTTCAGACTTATAAGATATATTTGCCTCATCCGTAACTTCATTTAAAGCATCATTAAACCAATCAATTCTTTTTTTACTATTGTCTGATAATCACTTGACGAAATATATTTGTCTGGTAAAAAGCTCCATTTATTAGTGGTATAAACTCCTGTGCAGCATTTACAAGAGCAACTTCATTTCTGTAATTTACTAATTCTGAATCATTATAATCAATTATGTAATCTCCCTCAAATCCCATTATATGATAAACAATATATGCCGCATATTCTCTTGAAATATATTCATTTTCTTTAAATATTTTTTCATCATCTGGTAACAAACCATAACTCCATGCATATTCTGCATCCAAACCATATGTACTGTTATATGTATCTGAAAAATGAAATTCATATGTACTATCATTTAACTCTAATCTTTCAACATCTAAATGATCTAACAGATTATGAATAAACTCTCCTTTAGTAATGTAGTCAGAGTTACTAATTGTATTATAACTAATTTCTATATCTAAATTTTCCTTTAAACCATCTACTGTTATTTCTTTTGATATGCTACTGATTTTATTATTAATCACTTCTGCATGCACATTATCAATAAATAATCCAAATAGAGCAGATAAAAATAATAAAATACTTATAAGCAATGAAATAAATTTATTTCTCTTTTTCTTATCTATAGTAAAATATATTGCCATTAATATTACAACTGTAATTATTACTAACCATATTATAATATGGTGTGAATCTCCTGTTTGTGGACTTACTCTACTACCATTATACACATATTTCAATTCATACGATTTTTCTTGACCTGCTTCAATTATTTCACATTCATCATATTGAGTTGTCCTTTATAATCTGCGAATTCAGAATATTCTATATGATTTATATTTATATCATCTTTTCCATTATTCTTTATTGTAAACTTAGCATTTATATCTTCGCGTGAATAATTTTCTTTTATCTGTTTCTACACTTATATCTACTTCTTTGCTATTTACCATTTCTGTAGCATTAACATTATTCAGTCTGCATTACACTTACAATTATAAATATAACTGCTGCATAAATTATTTTCTTTATTTTATTCATACATTTTCTCCTCATCACCATTGATTAATATATATTTATAATATATATTAATAATTCATTCCATATACTCAAAGAATCTCTCTCTGAAATCTTTTCTCTTATCTCTTGCCAGTGGATGTCTGACTTCATTTTCCAGATATGTCATGACAACCTCACTATTTTCTATTCTCTTTACATAATTCATATTTACTAATATACCTTTGTTGATACAGTAGAAATAATCTGGCATTTGTGAACATATGCTTTTGAACGACACATAAAAAGACTGTATTCCGTCAAGCATGTATATTACAGTTTTATGGGCTTCACTTTTTACATATACTATTTCATTCATCTTTATCCTGAATACAGTATTATTGAAGCTTAGTACCAGTTCCTCTTTCGGCTGTTCTTTGTTATCGTGCATACTGTCAATTACTTTCTCAAGGCTTTCTATATTCATAAATATAACATCATATTTTTTCTTATCTTCAATCACTTTGGAAAACAGCTTTTCTACATCGTCATATAACTCTATTATTATCTCAGCATTATAACCAAGTACTTTTTTCTTTTATATCTTCAGCGTGATCTATACAATCATCAGCATATCGCGATTATCATATCTTTTGTTCTCTCTTTTATCGGAGCATCTTGGTCAATAAATATAAATCGCCATTTATATCTGAACCATTGAAAAACTGATAATAATAAAAAATACATTATTATCAACTAACTCATATAATTTATCTATGCTTATTGTATTAACTGTATCATTTCCTCAGTCTCTGTTAGTTTACTTCGAGGTTTCTATAACTATTTTATCTTTGTTGTCTTCATCTACTACTGTCTCATCGTTTCATACTATACTCTCCATGCTCTCATTAACATTTTTTTGTTTCTTCTGTATTTCTTTCTAATAATTCCTATGTGGTTTCATTAATTGTCTCCTGATTATTCTGCACGACATTATCTTTCTTGAATTTTGTAATTTATTATTTTTATTAATATTTAAAGCAAATATATATTGCAATTATAAAAATAGCACTTACTAAAACCTCAGGACTATAACTATACTTTTCATTTCTCCTCCATAATTATTCATAATTATCTGGTGTAAGATTCTTATATTCAATTGTTATCTTTGTTCCAATATCAT
>VOFG01004692.1_pt1 | contig 26800 bp, 39 predicted proteins | sample 5384171 | NCBI WGS metagenome assembly VOFG01 (sample SAMN12384726, study PRJNA508395) | human gut metagenome | isolation source: healthy gut F | host: Homo sapiens | reverse complement strand
GAAGAGCGGATTGATGGCGTCATCGTGGAGCATGGTCATGGGCAGGAGGGCTTTGTCCGCGTAGTGGGGCATCCGGTTGGCCGTGGTAAAGGCCAGCACGATCTCGCCCGAGCCATTGCCGCAGTAGCTGCCCGTGCGGGAGAGGCCCACCAGCGCCCGGTGGCAGAGCCGCCGGAGCTGCCGCTCACTGAGCGGGATGTCCGTGGCCAGCACCGTGATGATGGAGCCTTTATCCTCGTGGGGCGGGATGTGTGCCTCCAGCAGCTGCTGGATGGGGGTACCGCCCACAATGAGATCATCAAACATGGCATGGTTGGAGAGGACAAGGGAACCAATGGTATAGTTTTTTCCATCCAGCTCCACCACCCGGGAAGCCGACCCGATGCCGCCCTTGAGGCCGTGGCAGCGCATCCCTCGGCCCGCGCCCACAGCACCCTCGGCAAAATCAGCCTTGCAGTCGGCCAATGCGTCAAAGACATTCTGCTCGGTGACATGGAGGCCTCGGATGTCGTTCAGACCGCTGTCGTTGCACTCGCACACCACCGGGTTCACGCTGCCCGTCGTCTCACAGATATCCGGATTTTGGGCCAGCATATACTTGACCAGCGCCGTCTCCGCCGTGCCCACGCTGAGGGTGTTGGTAAAGAGGATGGGCGTTTCCAGCGTGCCCAGCTCGTCGATCTGAACCAGGCCGGTGGTCTTGCCAAAGCCGTTGATGACATGGCTGGCGGCCAGCAGCTTCTCGTGGAAGATATCCCCCGGTGGGGCAGCAGGGCCGTCACGCCCGTCTGCACATCGCCATCCGCCAGCGTGCAGTGGCCTACCGTCACGCCGGGCACGTCGCTGATCTTATTCAGCGGCCCGTGGGGCAGATGGCCGATGGTCAGATTCCATTTTGCAGGGATTCCCATAAAGATTTACCTCCAAGAAAACCCTCTCCGCCTTTCATCGCGCAGGCAGAAAGGGTTTATTTTTCTCAGTCCTCGTGCTGGACGCGCTGGATGGTGCCCAGGTCATAGGGAGTGTTCTGATAGACATAATAGTTCAGCCAGTTCTCATACAGCAGGTGGGCATGGGCACGCCAGCGGAAGAGGGGCGGCTGCTCCGGGTCGTCGTTGGGGTAATAGTTCTTCGGCACCGCGATGGGCAGGCCCTTTCCGACATCCCGCTTGTACTCGGCGTCCAGTGTGTACTTGTCGTACTCCGGGTGGCCGGTGACAAAGATCTGGCGGCCATTTTCGGTGCTCATGAGGAACGGGCCTGCCTCGTCGCTCTCGGCCAGGATGCGGAGGGCGCGGCAGTTGAGCACATCTTCCCGGCTGATGCCGGTATGGCGGCTGTGGGGGCGTAGAACACCTCATCAAAGCCGCGGACCAGCGGGTTTGCCGGGCGGGTGACCTTGTGCTCAAACACGCCGAACATCTTTTCCGGCAGGATATGTTTGCGCACACCGTAGTGATAGTACAGGCCCGCCTGCGCACCCCAGCAGACATGGAGGGTAGAGTAGACGTTTGTCTCACTGAAATCCATGATCTCGCACAGCTCCGGCCAGTAATCCACCTGCTCAAAATCCATCGTCTCCACCGGGGCACCGGTGATGATCATGCCGTCGTAGCGGTTATTTTTTGACCTCCTCAAAGGTCTTATAAAACGCCTCCAGATGGGCTGCAGAGACATGGGTGGCCGCATGGCTGGCCGTCTGCAGCAGGGTCATATGCACCTGCAGCGGGGTGTTGGCCAGCAGCCGGGCGATCTGGGTCTCGGTGGCGATCTTGGTGGGCATCAGGTTGAGGATCAGGATTTCCAGCGGGCGGATATGCTGGGAAGCGGCCCGCTCCCGGTGCATGACGAAGACATTTTCTTCATACAGGGCATCGTAAGCGGGGAGCGTTTTGGGGATGATGAGAGGCATAACGTCTTACTCCTTTTGAGAGATTAGATTTGATCCAGTGCCTGTGCGATATCCGCGATGAGGTCCTCGCTGGACTCCAGACCGCAGCTCATACGGACCAGCTCGGCGGGGACACCTGCGGCGCGCAGCTGCTCATCGTTCATCTGGCGGTGGGTACTGGACGCGGGATTCAGGCAGCAGGTGCGGGCATCGGCCACATGGGTCTCGATGGCAGCCAGCTTCAGGGCTTTCATAAAGGTGCTGGCAGCTTCGCGGCCACCGGCCAGGCCAAAGGACACCACGCCGCAGCTGCCATTGGGCAGGTACTTCCGGGCCAGTGCGTGGTAGGGGCTGCTTTCCAGCCCGCAGTAGTTAACATAAGCCACTTTGGGGTGGCTTTCGAGGAATTTCGCCACCGCCATGCCGTTTTCACAGTGGCGCTGCATCCGCACGTGCAGGCTTTCCAGCCCGAGGTTGAGCATATAGGCGCTCATGGGGGACTGCATGGAGCCAAAGTCACGCATCAGCTGGGCAGTTGCCTTGGTGATGAACGCCCCCTCCTTGCCAAAGCGCTCGGCATAGGTAATGCCATGGTAGCTGTCATCCGGGGTGCACAGGCCGGGGAACTTCTCGGCGTGGGCCATCCAGTCAAACTTACCGCTGTCCACAATGGCACCGCCCACAGCCGCGCCGTGGCCGTCCAGATACTTGGTGGTGGAGTGGGTAACGATATCGGCGCCCCACTCAAAGGGGCGGCAGTTGACCGGGGTGGGGAATGTATTATCCACGATGAGCGGCACGCCATGGGCATGCGCTGCCTTGGCGAACTTTTCGATATCCAGCACGGTCAGGGCAGGGTTGGCGATGGTCTCACCAAACACAGCCTTGGTGTTGGGCTGGAACGCGGCGTTCAGCTCCTCTTCGGTGCAGAGCGGATCCACAAAGGTAGCGGTAATGCCCATCTTGGCCATGGTGACCGAGATCAGGTTGAACGTACCGCCGTAGATGGTGCTGGACGCCACGATATGGTCGCCTGCCTCGCAGATGTTGAACAGGGCGAAGAAGTTGGCCGCCTGGCCGCTGGACGTCAGCATGGCGGCAGTGCCGCCCTCCAGCTCGCAGATCTTCTTTGCGACGATATCGCAGGTGGGGTTCTGCAGGCGGGAGTAGAAATAGCCGTTGGCCTCCAGGTCAAACAGCTTCCCCATATCCTCGCTGGTGGCATATTTAAAGGTAGTGGACTGGATGATGGGGATCTGGCGGGGTTCGCCGTTGCCGGGGGTGTAGCCGCCCTGCACGCAGATGGTATCACGGTTCATTGCAACATACTCCTTTACTGGGTTTGTCTGTATAGCACAATTCCCCGCAGGAGCACGAGCCCTCCGGCGGGGAATTGAAACGTTAAATTTTTCCCTGCCGCAGGCAGATGGGGTTTACTTTCTCAGCCGCTTATCGCTCCTGGTCGCCCAGAAGGTGCCGACGGTCTGGAACACCTGCACCATGAGCACCAGCAGCACGACGCAGACGATCATGATGTTGGTCTGATAGCGGTAGTAGCCGTAGGACAGAGCGATCTTGCCCAGGCCGCCGCCGCCAATGACGCCGGACATGGCCGAGTAACCCAGAATGGTGGTCAGCGCGGTGGTCATGCTGGAAATAAGGCCGGGCAGGCACTCGGGGATCATGACCTTGGTGATGATCTGGAACGGGGTCGCGCCCATGCTCTGGGCCGCCTCCACCACACCCTCGTCCAGCTCGCGGAGACTGCTCTCCACCAGACGGGCCACAAAGGGGAACGCCGCGGCCACCAGCGGAACGATGGTGGCCGTGGTGCCCACGGTAGTGCCCACGAGGGCGCGGGTGAGCGGGAAGACGCAGATCATCAGGATCAGGAACGGGACGCTGCGCAGGAGGTTGATGATGACATTGAGTACCTGCAGCAGCCAGCGGGGCAGCGGCAGCACACCGTTCTTCTCCCCCGCCACCAGCAGAACGCCCAGCGGCAGACCGATGACCAGCGAAAACGCCGTGGAGAGCACCGTTACATAGAACGTCTCCCAGATGGCAAAGCTATAATCCGCAATACTCATTCGCCAGTCACCTCCTCTACCGTGACACCGGGCTGGGCCCGCATATAGGCCGTTGCCTGTTTTGCCTGCTCGATCTCCCGCGGCAGCTTGAGCAGCATACTGCCGTAGCACTGGCCGCTCAGATCACGGGTATCCGCACTGAGCACGCTGACCAGAATCCCTTTTTCGGCTGCCAGGCTGGCCACAAGGGGCTTTGCCGTGGACGAGCCGTTGAACGTAACACGGACGACGTGATCGTCAGGCGCAAAGCTCGAAAGGTCGCGGGCCGCGCTGCCGCCGTTGGGGGCAACAAGGCGCTTGGCCGCGGCCGTCTTCGGGTTTGCGAAGATCTCCTTGACCTCTCCCTGTTCCACGACCACACCGCTGTCCAGAATGGCCACATGGTCGCAGATCTCTTCGACCACGCTCATCTGGTGGGTGATGACCACCACCGTGATGCCCAGCTTCCGGTTGATGTCCTTGATGAGCGTCAGGATCGAGTGGGTGGTGTTGGGGTCCAGCGCGCTGGTGGCTTCATCGCACAGCAGCACCTTGGGGTTGGTTGCCAGTGCGCGGGCAATGGCAATGCGCTGCTTCTGGCCGCCGGAAAGCTGGGCCGGGTAGGCGTTGGCCTTATCGGGCAGGCCTACCATCTCCAGCAGTTCCCTGGCGCGCTTTTCCGCATCCGCCTTTTTTCACCCCGGCCAGCTCCATAGGGAAGCAGATGTTCTTCAGGCAGCTGCGCTGCATCAGCAGGTTAAACTGCTGGAAGATCATCGTGATCTCCCGGCGGCGCTGGCGCAGCTCGGCGGGAGACAGCGTCTCCATGGCAGTGCCGTCGATGACGACACTGCCCTCCGTGGGGCGCTCCAGCAGATTGATGCAGCGCACCAGCGTGGATTTGCCCGCGCCGGACATGCCAATCATGCCATAAATGGCTCCATCCGGGATGGTCAGGTCGATGTCGTTCAGCGCGTTGACCGCGCCGTCTTTCATTTGGAAAGTCTTGGAAAGGTGTTTGATCTCGATCACGGAAATTCTCCTCGCTGTTGAATAAACTCCTTCAGTCAAACCCTTGCGGGTTTGCCAGCTCCCTCATGGAGGGAGCCTGAAACAGAACGGTCAAGCAAAGGCCCCCTCCCCGAGGGGCTGTCACCGCAAGGTGACTGGGGGAGTTTGCTTAGCCCTCAATGGGAGCCAGGCTGTCCTGCTTGCCGCCGTAGATGCCCATAGGCTCGACATGGATGCCGGCCACGGTGACCAGGTGGGTGCCTTTCTCCTCATTGAAGTTGTCCAGGTACGGCTGATGCTGGAAGTAGTTGGTATCGCACTGGCCATCCTCCACGATGGTATTGGGGATCACATAGTCGTCATACTCCTGGATGTCCAGCGTGATGCCCTTGGCGGCCAGGATGTCCTTGCAGATCTCCAGCACCTCGCAGTGGGGAGCCGGGGTAGCCGCGCAACTGACGGTCTCGCCGTTCAGTGCATCGTAATCAATGGAAGAGTCATAGCCGTCGGTGGGGTTCTCCACAACAGAGACCACAGCGCCCTTGTAGTTTTCATCCATGAAGTCCTTGACCTGCTGGCTCTGCAGAGCAGCCACCAGAGCCTTGATCTTGGGCTCGTTCTCGTTGCCCTCCTTGCAGACCAGCACGTTGACGTAGGCAGAGGAGCCGTCCTCCATTGCCAGAGCGTCGGTCATGGGGTCCAGACCAGCAGGAATTGCGTAGTTGGAGTTAATGACAGCGTAGTCCTCATCCTGCAGGACGTTGGGCACCTGAGCCGCCTCGACCTCATCGACGGTGACGTTCAGGGGTTCTCCTCGATGTCGTTCTTGGTAGCGGTCAGGCCGGCGTCTGCCTTGAGCTTGAAGAAGCCGTTCTTCTCCAGCAGGGTCAGAGCGCGGGCCTCGTTGGTGGTGTCGTTGGGGACAGCGACCTTGACTTTGTCCAGCTTTGCCACAGCGGAAGCTGCCTCAGAAGAAGCGGCAGTGCTGGAAGCAGCAGAGGAAGCGGTGGAGGTGGAAGAAGAACCACCACAGGCGGTCAGGGCAGCGGCAGCAGCGGCCACACCGGTAACTTTCAGAAAATCACGACGAGTAATCATAGCAGTATTCCCTCTCTATTCTATAAAATGTTTTTGTATTGCACGGCACGGCACAGTTCCGCGCCCGTGCACCGGAAGCCCCTGGCAATGCCAAGCAAAAAGCTCCCGTCCTTACGGGCAGACGCCCTGCAAGGACGGGAGCTTGAAACTTCCGTGGTACCACCTTGGTTTACCGCACCCTCACAGGTACGGCCTTGAAGCTGCGGCAGCGGGAGCTGAGCTCGGCTCACGCGGCGTACAGCCGGACGCTTTAACGGGCGTACCCGTCGCAGGCTTAGCACTCTTGCACTTCGCCCACGCGGCTCCGAGACCATTTTCCGTTCCCTGTTTCCTGCCCTTTTCCACCGTCCGGGCTCTCTGGTAAGGCTCAATGCGAAAACCTACTCTTCTCTTCACAGCCATTTTAGTGATATTGCATTTATTGTAATCGCCTCAGCGCGATTTGTCAACAGGTGAAACGAAGTTTTTTAGTAGGAAATTACGGTTCTGGCGGTTCTTTTCTTGACAGTGCGTGTAAAATTGGCTATACTATCTATAGAAAAGGCGCTGTCCGCAATGGTCAGCTTCCTCCGGCTAATTGGTCAATAAGAATGACCGCTCACGTTTGGAGACTGAGGGCGGTCATTTCTTATTGTTATGGATCTCTTTGAAGATTTCCACGAGATTTGAAACGTCGCAACAACTGTGCCGCCAATGACGACGAACAGCTGGAACACATCATTCCACTCCATGCAGCATCCCCCTTTTCTTGCGTCCGGGGAACCAGCAATAAGGTGATACAGCCCCCGAACACCCGCCGGGGGAAGCATGACCACCTTTGATACAGACAGCACCTTTCCGCTTTTCATTGTAGCATAGCCACCGACGAAAAACAACCAAGTTTAGCAGAATCACTGTATGATAGAGGGAGTCATGTACGCATGGCTCCTTTTTATTTTACCTCTCCCTCTTGTGCGCCAGTTGCGGACATGATAAAATAGGGCGGTATCGTTTATCACTTTTCTATAAGGAGGCCTCCGATGAGCGAGAGGGTTCTTTATCCCGATGAGGAACAGCGCCGCCGCATCATGGATTTTATCATGGCCGCAGGGCAGACCCTGCTGGAAAACGGCGCAGAGGTGTTCCGGGTGGAGCAGACCATGGAGATCATGGCGCGGAGCTTCCACCTGCGGGAGTTCCATGTTTATATTCTGACCAACGGCATTTTTGCCAGTGCCGGCACTGCCGAGATCAGCGAGGTGCGCAACGTACCGGTGCGCACCACCCATCTGGGGCGGGTGGCGGCGGTGAACGAGCTTTCCCGCCAGATCGCCGCGGGGGGCCTCACGCTGGACGAGGCAGAGGCCCAGCTGGCCAGGGCTCAGCGCATCCCGTTCCCGAACGACTGGGTGCAGCTGGTGGCAGGGCTTTCCGGCGCGTTCTGTTTTGCCATGATCTTTGGCGGCACTCTCCGGGCCGGTCTGGCGGCAGCCGTGGCGGGCCTTGCCGCCAACGGCTACCTGCTGCTGTGTGAGCGGCTCCACCTGCCGGGCGGTTTCCGGAAGATCACCACGGCTTCCCTCATCACACTGGTCTGCCTGCCGCTCTGTCATCTGCTGGGCACCGAGGCCAGCCATGCCATCATCGGCACTTTGATGATCCTGACGCCCGGTATCGCCTTTACCATGGGCATCCGGGATTTTGTGCAGGGCGATTACCTCTCCGGCACCATCCGGATGATCGACGCCCTGCTGGTGGCCGCCTGCATCGCCATCGGCACCGGTTTTGTGCTGTGGTGCTATTCTCTGCTGACGGGGGTGAACATTGCATGAGTCTGCTGACCAACGCGGTCATTGGCACGCTGGTGGCCCAGTTTTTCCTCGCAGCGGCGGGCACGTTGAGCTTTGCCATCCTGTTTGCCTGCCCCCGGCGGCTGCTGCCTTACTGCGCGCTGGTGGGCGGTGTGGGCTGGCTGGTGTACGAGCTGGCTGTCCTGCTGGGGGCCGACAGCACCACCGCTTCCCTGCTGGCCGTCATCCCCTGACGCTGCTCACCCGGGTGCTGGCCATCCTGCTCAAAGCCCCGGTAACGGTCTTTCTGCTGACGGGCATCTTCCCGCTGGTGCCGGGAGCCGGTATCTACTACACGGCCTATTATTTTATCCAGAACAACAACGCGCTGGCCCTTTCCAATGGTATTTCCACTTTTAAAATCGCCGTCGTGCTGGCCACTGGCATCGCGCTGGTGCTGGGCATCCCCCTGCCTCACCGCAGGCGTTGAGCGCGTGTTTTCTCATTTATCCGCATATATACATTCATTTCCTCCCTTTTCTGCATAATTGTTTGCAAATCGGTTTCAATTTTACGGAATTTTTGCACAACCCTTGACTTTTGATTTTGTACAATCTATACTAAGTTCACTTCCCAAAGTTTCGATGAATCGCATCGTGTTGGGAGCTGTAAGATTATACAATCAACAGAGGAGTGTTTGAATATGAAAAAGATTACTCGCCGCAGCTTTATGGCTGCCGCTGGTCTGACCGTTGCCGCTCTGGCTCTGACTGCCTGCGGTGGTTCCTCCAGCACTGCTTCTTCCGCTGCCGCATCTTCCGTTGCTTCCAGCGCCGCTGCTTCTTCTGAGGCTGCTTCCGCTGCTGCCACCGAGCTGACCACCGTTGAGGCCGGCAAGCTGACCATGGCTACCAACGCCGCATTCCCTCCGTACGAGATGACCACCGATGCGGGCGAGTTTGAGGGCATCGACATCGAGACTGCTCAGGCCATCGCTGACAAGCTGGGTCTGGAGCTGCAGATCGATGACATGGACTTTGACGCCGCGCTGCTGAGCGTGCAGCAGGGTAAGGCCGACATCGTCATGGCTGGCGTTACCGTCACCGACGAGCGCAAGGCTGTGATGGACTTCTCCGACAGCTACGCTACCGGCATCCAGTCCATCATCGTGCCCGAGGGCTCTGACATTGCTTCCCCGATGATCTGGCTGGCAAGAAGATCGGCACTCAGCGCGGCACCACCGGCTACATCTACTGCTCTGATGACTTCGGCGACGAGAACGTTGTGGCTTACGACGACGGTCTGACCGCTGCGCAGGCTCTGAACAACGGCCAGGTGGACGCTGTGGTCATCGACAACGCTCCCGCCAAGGAGTTCGTCGCCGCCAACCCCGGCCTGGTCATTCTGGACACCAGCTACGCTGAGGAAGATTACGCCATCGGCGTGGCAAAGGGTTCCTCTCTGAAGGACGCTGTCAACGCTGCTCTGGAAGAGCTGAAAGCTGACGGCACCCTGCAGTCCATCGTGGACAAGTACATCACCGCTGAATAATCAGCTGCTGTACCACAAGAACCACGGGGAGGCGGTCTCTTTTGGGGCTCCTCCCTTTTTAGAAAAAATAAGGTTACAAAAATCTGACAAAATCGGAAAGTGAGGATGCGAATGGCTGCTCAATACGAACTGCTCAAAGAGCTGCTCAACAGCGGTACCAAGCTCAACTTCGGGCAGGAGTTCTTTTTCAAGTTTTATCAGGCCTTTCTCCTGAAAGACCGCTGGATGCAGTACATCCAGGGCGTAGGCACCACATTGCTGGTCACCGCCATGGCGCTGGCGCTGGGCATCGTGCTGGGCAGCGTGGTGGCTCTGGTGCGTGTGGCCCACGACCAGCAGCGCCCCAACCACCGCAACCCCGTGCTGGGCTTCTTCAATGCCATCTGCGAGGTGTACACCACCATCATCCGCGGCACGCCCATGATGGTGCAGCTGCTCATCATGAGCATGGTCATTTTTTCCAACAGCCGCAACTTTACCATGGTAGGTGCGCTGACTTTGGGCATCAACTCCGGCGCGTATGTATCCGAGATCATTCGCGGCGGCCTGATGGCTGTGGACCCCGGCCAGATGGAAGCCGGGCGCAGCCTTGGCCTGAACTACATGACTACCATGGTGGTCATCATCATCCCGCAGGCCATCCGTGCCGTGCTGCCGGCCCTGGGCAACGAGTTCATCATCCTGCTGAAAGATACCTCCCTGATCACGACCATCGGCGGCAAGGAGCTGCTGTATGCCGCGCAGGGCATTATGAACCGTACCTACGAAGCCATGTACCCGCTGCTGGGCGTTGCATTGATCTATCTGCTCCTGGTCATGCTGTTCACCCGGCTGCTGGCAAAGTTTGAGAGGAGGCTGGCACAAAGTGACCGATAAAATTCTGGAAGTCCGCGGCCTGACCAAAACCTACGGCGGCGAGAAGCTCAAAGGCGACAAAAAGGCCACCCCACGCTGGATGTCCTCAAGGGCATCGACATTGACATTTACCGCGGCGATGTGGTCTGCCTGATCGGCCCCTCCGGCTGCGGCAAATCCACGTTCCTGCGCTGCCTGAACCGGCTGGAGATCCCCACCGGCGGCAGCATCAAATTTGAGGGCGTGGAAGTGGACGAAGCCCACATTGACTCCGTGCGCCAGAAGATGGGCATGGTGTTCCAGCACTTCAACCTCTTCCCCCACCTGACCGTCAAGCAGAACCTCTGCCTGGCCCCGGAATTGCTCAAGCTCAAGAACAAGCAGGAGGCCTCCGCCCGTGCCGACGAGCTGCTGGCCCGCGTGGGCCTGTCCGATAAGGCCAATGTCTTCCCCAAGAGCCTTTCCGGCGGCCAGCAGCAGCGCATTGCCATTGCGCGTGCCCTGGCCATGGACCCGGACGTCATCCTGTTTGACGAGCCCACCTCCGCCCTGGACCCGGAGATGGTCGGCGAAGTGCTGGAGCTGATGAAAGAGCTGGCCCACACCGGCATCACCATGTTGGTGGTCACCCACGAGATGGGGTTTGCGCGCGAAGTTTCTAACCGTGTCATCTTCATCGATAATGGCCGCATCCAGGAGGATGAACCCCCGCAGGAGCTGTTCTCCAACCCCAAGCACCCGAGACTGAAAGCATTTTTGTCCAGGATGTTGTAACAAGCCAAAAAAAATACTCCGTGCAAATGCACGGAGTATTTTTTTGCTCGTTTTTCCTCAGAACGAACCACCCGACGAGCCGCCGAAGCCGTCGCTGTCGGTGGAGGAGCCGCCGCCGGAAGATTTTTTCTTCCTTGGGCGGGTCATAGACGCGGGTCTGCGTGGTGTGGGTGTAGACATCCCGCTTGACCCGGAGCTTGAGGCCGGGCATGTAATCGTCCGCCTCGGTCTTCTCCTTGGCCGTCTTCATCTGGTGGTAGAACACCAGGCAGACACCTGCCGCAATGGCCGCCGGGATCCCAATGACAAAGAGGAGGCCCTCGGCGCCCAGGTCGTTGTCCACATCAATGGGCTCGCCATGCTCGGCATAGTAGTCCAGCGTGTAATCTGCCATCTCGATGTAGGTGCGGGCCGCCCCGGCCCAGTCGCCGTCCGAGAGCTCGGGGACGATGTCGTCCTCCATCTGCTCAATGCGGTAATCGGTAAAGGCCGTGACACCGCCGCCATAGGTGATGGTGACATACTTGCGGGAACCCACCGCCAGCAGGAAGAGGATGCCGCTTTTGCCCTCACCGCTGCCAAGACCGTTGTTTACATAATAATTCTTGGCAAAATCCCGCTGGTTGGCATCGCCGATGTCGTTGACCACAAGGAAATAGACGTCGCAATCGTGGCCGCTGGAAGCCGCTTCCGCGCTCTGTTCCAGCTCGTTGTAGGTATCGGCATCAAACAGGCCCATCTCGTCCCGGACCAGAGGAGCCGCCGCCATACCGGGCAGAGCCAGCACCGCAAGCATCAGCAGAGCGGCCAGAAAAGCACAGCACTTTTTATAACAGTTTGTTTTACACATCCGATTTTTCATTTTGCGCTCACACCCCTCAGCCGTACAGAAACAGTGCCAGAAGGACCATGAGCGGCAGGCTGATGCCCGCAAACCAGGCAGCGACCCGCTTGGGGTCCACGGGCAGGTCGCCAATGAGCCTGCCGGTCTGGCCGTTCATTGCAAAGAGGAAGTCCTTGTCGTTCCAGCGGGTGTGGAGCATCCAGACCGGAAGCAGGGCGTAGTGCGCCTTGCGGATGTCGATGTTGATGTTCTCTGCCTTGGTATGCACCTCAGAGTAGCCGTCAATGGTCTCCCGCAGGGCCGCACGGGTGGTGTTTTCCATCCGGCGGGTGGCCCGAGGCAGACACTTTTCCTCGTCCTCGTCGTAACGGTCGGCCAGGAAGCCGGGCAGGTACGCCGTGGAGAACGGCTGAATGGCGCTGTAATCAAAGGGCTCAATGGCATCCATGTGGGCATCCGGCATCTTGCTGGAGCCATCCACGGGCACCTTGATAAAGTCTGCCTCGCCCGCGCGGGCCACATTGTAGTGCTGGGTATTGGTGACGATGTAATCCCCCCTCGCGGTGGCTCTCGGTCACTTCGCCCTCATAAGCACCCCGGGCATCGGCAGTGGCGTCGTAGAGCCAGAACGGCACATACACGCCCTGGATCTCCTCGATGTGGTTCTGCTCTTTGAACGCCTTTGGCAGGAACTTTTTGCCCTTGTAGTATTTGTTCAGGTTCTGCACGGCTGCCTTGCGATCCAGCTTGAATGGAATGATGTACTCCGGCTTCAGCTTGCCGGAGAGCTGCCCGCCCAGCACCGTGGGGTTGCCGCAGTAAGGGCAGGTGGTGGCAGCGGTGGTACCGTCGCAGACCAGCTCGGCCCCGCAGGAAGAGCAGGTGCGGCTGGTGAGGCCGGCGGCTTCCTCCTCGCCCCAGACGGGGCCCTGGGGCCGCTGCCGGGCGGCGGTGTCAGAGGCTTTCTGCTTGTCTGCATAAAGGGCCTCCACCTCCTTGACCTCATAGGTCGAGCCGCAGTAATCACAGCAGAGCTTGCCGCTGGCGCTGTCGAACCGCAGCGGGCCGGTACAGGCCGGGCACTGGTAATTGGTGGTTTCATTCGGCATGGTTCATTCCCCTTATGCCCCAAAGGGCTTGCCGCATTCCGGGCAGAACTTGGGCAGCCGGGTGGGGTCGGCAGGCTTCCAGCCGCAGTTGGCGCACTGGGCCGCCGGGCGGGGTTTGCCGCACTCGGAGCAGAACTTGCCGCTGTTCCTGGTGCCGCAGCTGCACACCCAGACCGTGGGTGCCTCCGGCTTGGGAGCACCACAGGCCGTGCAGAATTTGCCCGTGTTGCCGCTCTGGCCGCAGGCACACTTCCAGCCCGCGGCGGGAGCCGGAGCGGGCTGTGCCGCCGCCTGCCGGGCCCCCATCTGGTAGAGCGTCTGAGCGTCAGCTCCGCCCGCAGCGGCAGCCGCGTTCACGCCCATAAAGGCCATGGCCGGGCCCGCGCTGGTGTTGGCGGCAGCGGCCCGCATGGCGTCGCCCTGGGCACCCACAAGATGGGCAGCGCCCCGGGTGGGGTCCATGTAGGCGGCATCCCGCTGCATGGCCTTGAGCATGGCCTCGTCTTCCTCGCTGGCCTTGACGCCGGACACGCCGAGGGAGACGATCTCAATGCCGCGGAGATTCTTCCACTTGGCGGAGAGCACCTCGTTGAGGGCGTCAGCCATTTCCATGGTATGGCCGGGCAGAGCCGAGTAGCGGATGCCCTGCTCGCTGATCTTGGCAAAAGCCGGCTGCAGGGCCGTCAGCAGCTCGGTCTTGAGCTGGCTGTCCAGCGTCTCACGGAGATAGGCGTTTTCCACATTGCCGCAGACATTGGTGTAAAACAGGATGGGGTTGGTGATGCGGTAGCTGTACTCGCCAAAGCACCGGATGCTGATGTCCATGTCGATGCCGGCCCGCTGGTCCACCACCCGGAACGGCACCGGGCTGGGGGTGCCGTATTTGTTGCCGGGCAGCTCCTTGGTGTTGATGTAGTAGATCCGCTGGTCGGTGGCTTCCTGGCCGCCAAAGGCAAAGCGCTTGCCCATTTCGGCAAAGATGTCATCAATATTCTTGGCCAGCCCGCCGCTGAGCAGGGAGGGCTGGGTACCGGTATTGTAGGTGTACTCACCGGGCTCGGCGCAGAGATCCACCACCTTGCCCTGCTCCACGATGAGGGCGCACTGGCCCTCAGCCACGGCCACGATGGAGCCATCGGTGATGATGTTCTCACTGCCATGGCGGTTGGCAGAGCTGCCGCTCTGCTTTTTCTCGCCCTTGACGGCCAGAACATCCGCCGGGAGAGCACTGCAGGTAAAGTATTCTTTCCACTGGTCGCCCATCACGCCGGAAGCGGCGCCCAATGCTGCTTTGACAAGACCCATAAGTCAAATCTCCTTTTTGCGCCTGCTTCTGATTTTTGCAGGCGTTTTGTTCAGTATAGCATACCGGACAGAAATTGTATAGCAAATCGACTCTTGCAATTTGGAGCCGACGGGTGTAGAATATGGGCGTCAACACAAATACAGGGGAGCTTGTAAAGCAGGCTGAGAGGAAGTATCCGAACTTCGACCCTTTCACCTGATGCGGATAATGCCGCCGTAGGAAGTCATAAAGTCGAAGTGCATACTTTGAAGATATGGATTTTTACAGGAGACACCGTAACAGGCGTCTCCTGTTTTTGTTTTGCCGTATTTTGCAAAGGAGGCATCTTCATGAAAAATCTCTCAGTGAAAAAACTCGCTCTGGCGGGAATGTTCTGCGCGCTTGCCGTGGTGGGCAGCGTGTTCAGCTTTCCCATCTTTGGCAGCAAGTGCGCCCCGGTACAGCACATGGTCAACATCCTGTGCGCCGTGCTGCTGGGCCCTTACTACGGGGTGGGCGTGGCCTTTGTGGCCTCGCTGCTGCGCAATCTGCTGGGGCTGGGCAGCCTGATGGCATTCCCCGGCAGCATGTTTGGGGCTTTGCTCTGCGGTCTGACCTACCATAAGGCAAAACAGCTGCTCCCCACGCTGGTGGCGGAGGTGTTTGGCACCTCCATCCTGGGCGGGCTGTGCGCCTACCCGGTGGCCATCCTGCTCATGGGCAAGAGCGCCGGTGACATCGCATTCTACGCCTACATCATCCCGTTCCTGGTCTCCACGGCCGGCGGTGCCGTCATTGCGGGCGTGCTGCTGTTCAGCCTGCAGCGTTCGGGCGCGCTGCACTCCATGCAGGCCAGCCTGACCTGAATTTTGCCAAAGGAGCTGTGTTATGAACTGTACCGCTGAGATGCTGCGGCTTTATGCCGTGACGGACCGCGCCTGGGTCGGCAGACAGACCCTGCCCCAGCAGGTGGAAGCCGCCCTGAAAGGCGGAGCCACCTGCGTTCAGCTGCGGGAAAAACACCTGGACGACGCCGATATGCTGGCCGAGGCAAAAACAATTTCCGCCCTCTGCAGAGCGTACCATGTCCCGTTCATCCTCAATGACAATGTCCCGCTGGCAAAGCTGTGCGGTGCGGACGGCGTGCATGTGGGGCAGGACGACCTGAGCGCCGCCGAGGCCCGCCGCCTGCTGGGCCCGGACAAGATCATCGGCGTGTCGGCCCACAATGTGGCGGAGGCCAAAAGGCTTTTGCGGACGGGGCCGACTATCTGGGCTGCGGGGCCATGTTTACCACCCACACCAAGACGGACACCAACGTGATCTCCCGTCAGGTACTGGCGGATGTGTGCGCCAGTGTTCCCATCCCGGTGGTGGCCATCGGCGGCATCCACAGGGAGAACCTGCTCCAGCTTGCCGGCTGCGGAGAGGCCGGCATCGCCGTCATCAGCGCCATCTTTGCACAGCCGGATATCGAAACCGCGTGCAGAGAACTGCGCGAGATGGTCCGGAAACTGTACCTCCTTTCGTCATCGCCCGCGCGATGACACCTCCCTCAGGGAGGGGGCAGAAAGGCCCCCCTCTATGGGGGCTGCCGTCAAAGACGGCTGGAGGAGTCCGCGGCAGATTGGGGCACCACCTTTTGCCGCGCTATAAAATTCATGCAAAGGAGCTTTTTCATGAAGACCGCATTATCCATCGCAGGAAGCGATTGCAGCGGAGGCGCCGGCATCCAGGCCGATCTGAAAACCATGACCCTGAACGGTGTGTTTGCCATGAGCGCCATCACCGCGCTGACGGCCCAGAACACCACCGGCGTTTCCGGTATCCTTGAAGTTTCCCCTGCGCTTCCTCGCACAGCAGATCGACGCGGTGTTTGCCGACATCCGCCCCGACGCCGTCAAGATCGGGATGGTATCTTCCGCCCCGCTCATTGCGACGATCGCCGAGCGGCTGCGTTTCTATCAGGCCCGGCACATCGTGGTGGACCCCGTCATGGTGGCCACCTCTGGCTCCCGCCTGATGGAAACGGACGCCGTCCGCTCCCTGCGGGAGCAGCTGTTCCCGCTGGCCGAGGTCATCACCCCCAACCGGCAGGAGGCCGAAGTGCTCTCCGGCCGTCCCATCCACAGCCGGGAAGAGATGCTGGCCGCCGCCCGCGCCATCGCGTTTGACTGCCATTGCTCCGTACTGCTCAAGGGCGGCCACAGCGACACCCACGCCGATGATCTGCTGGTGGAGGCCGACGGCACCGAGACCTGGTTCGCGGGGAGGCGGATCGCCAACCCAAACACCCACGGTACCGGCTGCACCCTTTCCAGCGCCATTGCGGCGAACCTGGCCAAGGGGTATTCCCTGCCGCAGGCCATCGCGCGGGCCAAAGGCTACATCACCGCCGCCCTTTCCGCCGGGCTGGACCTGGGCGCTGGCTCCGGCCCGCTGGATCACACGCTGGGCGGCAAGGACATTTTACATGGATGAACGGCGCACCGGACGCCATTCAGGAATAAATCGAGAGAGTTCAACTTGGAGGATTTATCGTATGCAGACTTACACCACACAGATGGACGCCGCCCGCAAGGGCATCGTGACCCCCCGAAATGGAGGTCGTGGCCAAGAAAGAGTACCGCACTCCCGAAGAGATCCGGCAGTGGGTCTCGGAGGGCAAGGTGGCCATCCCCGCCAACAAGCACCACACCTGCCTCAACCCCGAGGGCGTAGGCAGCATGCTGCGCACCAAGATCAACGTCAACCTGGGCGTCTCCCGCGACTGCAAGGATTATAACATCGAGATGCAGAAAGTGATGAGCGCCGTCAACATGGGTGCCGAGGCCATCATGGATCTTTCCAGCCATGGCAACACCCAGCCGTTCCGCCAGAAGCTGACCCACGAGTGCCCTGTCATGATCGGCACGGTGCCCGTGTATGACTCTGTCATCCACTACCAGCGCGATCTGGCCACCCTGACGGCACAGGATTTCATGGATGTGGTCCGCCTGCACGCAGAGGACGGCGTGGACTTTGTCACCCTGCACTGCGGCATCACCCGCAAGACCATTGACCAGATCCGCAAGCATAAGCGGAAGATGAACATTGTCAGCCGCGGCGGCTCCCTCGTGTTTGCCTGGATGTGCATGACCGGCAACGAGAATCCGTTCTACGAGCACTTTGACGAGATCCTGGACATCTGCGAAGAGCACGATGTGACCATCTCTCTGGGCGACGCCTGCCGCCCCGGCTGCCTGGCCGACGCCACCGATGTCTGCCAGATCGAAGAGCTGGTGCGTCTGGGCGAGCTGACCAAACGCGCCTGGGCCCACAATGTCCAGGTCATGGTGGAGGGCCCGGGCCATGTGCCTCTGAACCAGGTCGCCGCCAATATGGAGGTGCAGAAGAGCATCTGCATGGGCGCTCCGTTCTACGTTCTTGGACCGCTGGTGACCGACATTGCCCCCGGCTACGACCACATCACGGCGGCCATCGGCGGTGCCGTGGCTGCCGCCAGCGGTGCAGCGTTCCTGTGCTATGTCACTCCTGCAGAGCATCTGGCCCTGCCCAATGTGGATGACGTCAAGCAGGGCATCGTGGCGTCCAAAATTGCCGCCCACGCCGCCGACATCGCCAAGGGCATCCCCCATGCCCGCGACATCGACGACAAGATGGGCGACGCCCGCCGGGTGCTGGACTGGGACGCACAGTTTGCCTGCGCCATCGACCCCGAGACCGCCAAGGCCATCCGTGATGCCCGCCTGCCCGAAGACGACCACAGCGACACCTGCTCCATGTGCGGCAAGTTCTGCGCCGTCCGCAGCATGAACAAGGCCCTCGCCGGCGAGTACATCGACATCCTGTAAGCCTGCCGTTTCAACGCGCGTTTTTCTTCCTTTCCCCGCCCGGCTTTTGCTCTGCCGGGCGGTTTTTATTTTCTCTGCAAAAAAGTACCGCGAAATTTGCAAAAAGCAGTTGACAAAACCAGCCGCACATGCTAAAATATGGGCGTGTTCCCGAGTGGCCAATGGGGACAGACTGTAAATCTGCTGCTTTTCAGCTTCGGTGGTTCGAATCCACCCGCGCCCACCAAACAAGAAAAATCCGAACCTGTTTCCGATTGGAGAAGGGTTCGGATTTTTCGTTTTCTTCGGGTACAACAATGAAGGCTCCCGTGGACGGCGCAAAACTCTGATGCCTTGTCATAGACCGTAAGCCGATAACGAGAATTGGAGGATGCGATTATGAAGTACGATGAAAGAGCCTGCAAGTTTAACATGGATACCGGGTGTGTGGAGTTGACTCTCCAAGATGGGAGAAAAATTTCCATCGGCTGCACCGGGGTCGAGGATGCACTGAATGTGACTATGGCACAGCAGACGGAATTGGACTACCTTATCTACAATGACCCGCTGAGCTATGCCGATTTGATTCTGAACGGTGACCCAGAGGAATATTTGAAAAATGCAGCCGGGAGCCATGGGTTAGAAGATTAAGGGCAAAAAAATAAGAGGTGTGCCCAAGCGGACACACCGCGGTAACAAAAACATCTATGTAAAGCAGGGCGTTCCCTTCTGGGAGCGTCCTGCTATTTATTATGCGGCAACAGGCAAGGCTTGTAGTGCTTCCTGCTCTTTCAGCCATTCCTCATATTCACGCTGGCCTTCCTCACTGTTGAAAATCAACCATGGAGGGATAAAAGCAGCGTGCAAGGATTTTGATGGCTTCATCCGGGTAGCCGGATTTGTTTAACTTCTTCTTTTTGTTCAAATGGTATCCTCCGAAAATCAAAGTTCCATATCTTGCCCATGCTTGCGGTTTCGCTGTGGCACATTCATGATGCGCTCCTGTTTGGGGCCAAGAATCTTTTCCAGACAGCTGCGCACCAGTTCAGGCGCACGGTGGAGCGCGTCCAGATAGGGCTTTTTACATCGTACCACAGGTCGTGGTACTTGTTGCTCCAATGAATGGCTTCCTTCTTGGCGGTGGAAAGTTCTTCTTTCAGGCGGCGGTTCTCTACGTCCATCATATAGCCGTGGTCAGCCTGTTTTTTCAGTTTGGAAAATTCTTCTTCGGTCAGCGAGTAGTTGCCGAGGAAGGTGCGCTTGCCGATATAATCCAGATCACGCGCATGAATGAGGGCTTCTTTCGTGAGTGTGGCCTTTTTCTGCACAGCGGCAAGTTCCTTCTCCTTTTTTGGAGAGGGTCTGACTGGTTTTAGCAAGCGACTGTGCTTGTTCGTCGGCTTGTGCAGTCAGGCTGTCCAGACGCTCCTGCTCCCGCTGGACTTTGAACTGGGTGACGGTCAGGTGTTCTTCGGTGCTGCCGCGCTCACCGCGCTCTACATCCGTGTACCCGGCATTGCGCATATAGTTGAAGAAATCGTCTTGCAGGACACTGTACGACTTCTTCAGGACTGGCTTGCCGCTCTTTTGCAGGACAGGCTTTCCAGCATCGTCCAGCAGGGGCTTGGAAGCCCACTTCTTGCTTCGGCTGACCTGCATGACGGTCTCCTTGACGGTGCCGACCAGTGCCTATCCGGCTTCAAGCCGCGCGTGGAAATGGTTCCGGCGGCTTCCAGTTGGGCGAATAGGTCGGTGTAGCTGGCGGTTGGCTTTTTTGAAGTGGACGTTCCATGCAGTGCGCTGGGGGATAATGTCGGGGTTCCGATAGCTGTCCTTTTCGCGCTCATTGTGCTGCTGGGTGTTGCCAACGGCCTTGTCCGAAACGGCGAGATTTCGGACACTGGTGCGGTCAACGCCATCGTTTCTTGCCAAAGGGCATCCCTCCTTTCAAGGTTCATCGAGAGGTGACGGGGAACGGAGATGCACTTCTGCGGAAGTGTAATAACCCACTATGACACTTTCATCCCTATGGTCTGCAAAGTGTCTCCGTGGGCTCTCCGAGGGGGGGAACGTCTCCTGCGGGAGAGTTACAATCAAGTTCGCACAATGCGAACTTGATTGCTCCGTACGCATCCGAAAAAAATGCGTACGGAGTTCAAATAACCTGTACGGTTCTGTACGGTGTACGGAAACCCGAAATATAAACGATAACACGCCTTAATTTATCTCGATTTGCCGTACGGGTGCGTACAAGTACAGACCGTACAGGTTGTACGAACTTCTTCCGTGAAAAAATGCACTTTTTACGGACAGGGGTGGACAAGCGGTTCGATGCCCACAAAGCCCCGCACCCTGCGGCCACCGGGCAGGGCGATGTTATGTACTGCACCAGAGACCCCAAAGTGGGAACTCTGGTGTTTTTTGTCTTCCTGCCTGAATATACGGAAAATTTTGCAGGAAAGGCGAAAAAGCGGCAGAACGGCAACGGAAAAAAAGAAAAAACCCTTACTGGTTGCAGAGTTGCAACAGCAAGGGCAGAGAGGAAACCGTATATTGAACAACGGCAGAGCAGTTGACGGATGCAATGTTGGACAGCGTTTCGGGTATGGAAGGAGCCACGCCGGAAGCACTGGAACAGCTGCGAAGCGGTCTGTTGGGAATCTTGCAGTCTGCCGCAGAGCAGGAAAACGCCCATGAAGCAGACGAATGAACGGCTTTGTGCGCTGGCACAGAAAGGGGACGCCACCGCACTGGACAGCCTGATCGACAACAACAAGTCCTTTATTGGCAAGGTGGCAAATGACCTTTTCCGCAGCATGAATCTGGCACAGTCCGGCCTGAACCTTGACACGGACGATTTGAAACAGGCGGGCAATCTGGGCTTATGGAAAGCTGTGCCGAAGTTCGATGCAGCGCGCGGCATGAAGTTCCTGACCTATGCGGCTCCTGCCATCCGCAACGCCATGATGGACATGGTACGGGATGCCTTTGCCGCTTTTGAGCAGCGGATGGTAACGGAGGACAAGGACGGCGTCTGCTACCAGCGCGTTTCGCTGGATGATGCTCTGCCGGGAGAGGAACAACTGCGGCGCATTGAAGCCATAGCCGACCCCTACGCCATGCAGCCGCAGAGCGTTATGGAAGAGCAGGAATCGCGCCGGGAACTGTACGATGGCCTGAAACGGCTGACCCAACGGGAGCAGACCTATCTGCTGTACCGCTATGGCTTTACTGATGGCAAGGAACATCCTTTGATTGGTACGGCGATATATTTCCACCTGACAAAAGGCCGCGCAAAAAAGACAGAGGAACAAGCCATGGATAATTTGTGGCTGGAACTGCCAAGAAAAAATAATCGTGATTGTGCTACAAGTCTGCCCGCTGTGCCGGGGTGTTGCCGTACTCGTCCTCAATGGCAATGCAGTCGATGGCAACAGCAGAGCCGTCCGCAAACTGGGCTTCCACCCGGTTGGTGTCCATATTGTAGTGGCAAGAAAGCAGTTTGTTCATAGTCGTGTCCTCCATGACTTGATTTTGATGTTCGGCCACTCAAACCAATGCCGTCAAGCCGGTGGGGGGATAGAGCGATTTTATTTGTCGGGGAGTAAGTGCACGGTTTTTGCACGGATTTTGCACGGTTTCAAAACGTGCAGAAGGTGCTTTCGTTGCAAAATCCGACAAAGGGTGCAGAAATTACTGGGTGAAAAATCACGTTGTCTTGATTAAAAATAACGATGACTCGAAACTTCCATAAATTGAGACGAACCGGCGGCTTGCTCTCTTAATCAGTGGGCCCAGGGTTCGAGTCCCTGGAGGTGCACTCACAAAAGAGCGTTGAATCGTAAGATTTGACGCTCTTTTTTCGTTATGTAACCCCGAAAAATCGAGGAAAACTTTGGTAAAAGAGGGGCCGGACGGTGCCAGCCTACTTGACATGATATGAAGTGCCGGAGATATTGTCGTTAGTTGCGTACGATAGAACGGCAATAGCGTTCACTACTTTCTGAAATCAAATTGGCAGAAGATCATGTGGCAACTAACTTTTTACTTAATTGCACAAAAAATATGCGCTGACTATGTGCAAATGAATGAAAACGTCGAAATGGTGTTGACTTTTTCAAAAGTTGTGATATCTTGTAAGCGTAGCTACGGACAATTGAATCAGCCGTCTTGATGCGGATTGTTACTGGAAGCAGGCGTGTGTGAACTTTGGCACAGGTTTTGCTATTTTGGGATTGGCTGTATTTTTGTCCTTTTTGCGCAAAAATGCGATAAATCGTAAGAACGCTGCCTTGCAGCAGGCGGAGGAAACACCGTTGAAAATTGCAAAGGTTCTGAACAACAATATCGTCATTGCGGTCAATGAACGCGGCGAAGATGTCATTGCCATGGGCTGCGGAATCGCCTTTGGTAAAAAGCGCGGCGACGCGCTGGACCCCGCTAAGGTGGAGCGGCTCTTCACGAACAGCGTGCCGGAGCTTTCCGGCCGGTTCGAAAAAAGAGCTGGCAAAAGGCCATCCCGGCGGAGTACATCGAAGCAGCCGAAAAGGTGATTGCCATGGCAAAGATGCAGCTGGGCAAGGAGTTGGCAGATAACCTGTATCTGTCGCTGGCCGACCACATCTATTTTACCATTCAGCGGTGGCACAGTAATATGCTGATCCGAAACCGTCTGCTGCTGGAAACGCGGATGCTCTACCCGGACGAGTTCCGGGCCGGGCAGGATGCAGTCAAATATCTGGATGAGCGGTTCAAGGTCGATCTGCCGGAGGATGAAGCGGCCTTTATTGCTTTGCATTTCGTGAATGCAAGCATGGGCATGCAGATGAATGAGACCGTGCAGATCACCCAGATCGTGCAGGAAGTCAGCAGCGTTATCCGTAACTATTTTCATCTGGAATTCGACCCTGATTCGTTGGATTACTTCCGTATGGTCACTCACATCAAATTTTTTGCGCAGCGTATCGTTGCGGGAACCTCGCTGACCTCGGATGAATCGGACATGCAGCTCTACGAGATGGTGCGCCAGAAATACGAACAGTCTTTTGCCTGCGTGCAGAGGATCGTGAGCTATCTGGAAAAGCAGTACCACACCGCCGTTTCCGGCACCGAGCAGATGTACCTGACCATCCATATAGAGCGTGTGCGCCGCAGCATACAGGAAAAATGTAAGGAGAAACTGTTATGAATGCAGATAAACTTGCCGAACGGATCGTAAAAAGAAGTCCGGCAAAAACAATATCAAAGAGATGTTCCACTGTGTCACCCGTCTGCGCTTCTACCTGAAAGACCGCAGTGTGGTGGATGAAGAGCGCATCAAGAAGCTGGACGGTGTACTGGGCGTGCAGTTCGCCACCGATCAGTTACAGATCATCATCGGCAACGAGGTGGGCACTGTCTACAATGCCATCATCAACAAAGTTGGCTTTATCATGGACGATGCCACCGCCGAGAAGAAAAAGAAGATGCGCATCGGCGGCATCTTTGAGACCATTTCGGCTATCATCCTGCCGGTGATCCCCGCCATGGCCGGTACCGGCATCCTCAAGGGTATCATCACCATCATGACCAGCTATCTGGGCTTTGATTCGGCATCTGCCCTCATCAAGATGATGACAATTGCCGCCGACTGTGTGTTCTACTTCCTGCCGTTCTTCATTGCGTGGTCGGCAGCAAAGCGGTTCAAGACGGACACGGCGCTGGCTCTGATGTGCGCAGGCTTTATGCTGTACCCAACCATGACCGCCGGTCTGGCCGAGGGCGCTTCCCCGATGAGCCTGTTCGGCCTGCCCATCCCTTTGTCAAGTACGCATCCAGCAGCATTCCCATCATCCTGACCGTGCTGGTGCTGAAATACGTGTACCAGTTCTTCGATAAGATCATTCCACAGATGCTCAAGCTGGTCTTTGTGCCCATGTTCACCGCATTGGTCATGTGCCCCATCGCTCTGGGCGTCACCGGCCCCATCGCAAAACTACATCAGCAAAGGCATCGCATGGCTGTTCACTGGCATGTTCGCCGTTTCTCCGCTGCTGGCCGGTGCCGTCATCGGCGCTACCCGTTCTCTGCTGGTCTTTACCGGTATGCATTTGTCTCTGGGAGCTGTCTGCCTGCAGAACATTACCCAGTACGGCTATGACTACATCCTGCCGGTGAACACGATGGGTACTCTGGCCATCGTCGGCACCTGCCTGGGCGTCTGGGTCAAGGCAAAGAAGGAAGAAAACAAGTCCGTTGCAATGTCTGCCTTCATCTCATCCTTCATCGGCATCACCGAGCCTGGTATCTACGGCGTCCTGCTCAAGTACAAGAAGGCTCTGATCGCTGACATCATCGCTGGCGGTGTGGCTGGTGCTTTCGTCGCTGTGGGCGGCGGTCATGCTACCGCATACGTCAACTCCTGCATCCTGTCTCTGCCCGTTTTCGTGGGCGACGGCTTCGCTTTCGTCTGCATCGGCATGGCAATTGCCGCTGCTCTGGGCTTCGGCCTGGTCATGGTCATGGGCATTGATGAGGGTGGCGACGCACCCGAGGCGGTCGCACCTGTCCATGCAGAAGTCCCCGCAGGGGAGTCCATCACGGAGACCGCCGCAGCTCCTGCGGACGGCACTCTGCTGCCCTTGAGTGAAGTGCCCGACAATGTGTTCGCTGCCGGTACTCTGGGCAAGGGCGTGGCTGTGGAGCCCACTGACGGCAAGTTCTACGCACCCTTCAATGGCACCGTCGGCACCGGAACCGGCGGCCACGCAGTGTGCCTTGTGTCTGATGGCGGCGTGGAACTGTTGATCCACATTGGCATCGACACCGTAAACCTCAAGGGCAAGCACTTTGCCATCAAGGTCAAGGAGGGCGACAAGGTGAAGGCTGGTGACCTGCTGGCCGAGGTGGATGTGGCTGCGGTGCGCGCCGAGGGCTACAAGACCACCACCCCGATCATTGTTACCAACAGCGATGATTATCTGGATGTGTTTGCAGCAGCCGAGAGCGGCAGTATCCGCCACGGTGACAAACTGCTGACTGTGATCAAGAAAGGATAAAAGCTATGGAAAACGCACGTTATACTTTCCCGGAAGGCTTTCTCTGGGGCGGCGCAGAAGCCGCTAACCAGTGTGAGGGTGCCTGGAACGAGGGCGGCAAGGGCATGACCGTTCAGGACTGCCTGCCTTACCGCAACGTAGGTTTGGCGGACTATACCAAGCAGTTTGCCTACAGCACTGCTGACCTGGAAGCCGCCCTCAAGGCCGGCCCCGAGGACAACTACCCCAAGCGCCATGGCACCGACTTCTATCACCATTATAAAGAGGATATCGCCCTGATGGCCGAGATGGGCTACAAGGTGTTCCGTACCTCCATCTGCTGGAGCCGCATCTTCACCGACCCCCGGGACGAAAAGCCCAACGAAGAGGGCATTGCCTTCTACGAGGCTGTGTTCAAGGAGTGCAAGGCCCACGGCATTGAGCCGCTGGTCACCCTGAGCCACTATGACCCGCCGCTGGTCCTTGTGACCGACTTCAACGGCTGGGCATCTCGCGAGGTGATCGACCTCTTTATCAAGTACGCCCGCGTCTGCTTTGAGCGCTTTGGCAAGTACGTCAAATACTGGCTCACCTTCAACGAGGTGGACGCCATGCTGCGCCACTCCGTTACCAGCGGCGCGCTGATTCCGGACCGCTTCCCGGGCCAGAACTTTGACCAGATCGTGTATCAGGCCATGCATCACCAGATGGTGGCCAGCGCTCTGGCCGTCAAGCTGGGCCATGAGCTGTGCCCAGGGGCCATGATCGGCTGCATGATGACCCGCCTGTGCTTCTATGCCTACACCTGCAAGCCGGAGGACAACCTCGCCACCCAGCAGCGGATGCGCGGTATCTACCGCTACGTAGACATTCAGGTGTTCGGCGAGTACCCCCGCTACCTGCTCAAGGAGATCGAGCGCAAGGGCCTGCACATTAAGACGCAGCCCGAGGACGCCCAGATCCTGAAAGAGGGAACGGTGGACTTTGTGAGCTTCAGCTACTACATGACCAGCTGTATGGCGGCCCAGACCGACGGTCTGGAGATGTCCCCCGGCAACACGGTCAACGGCGTGAAGAACCCTTACCTGACCTCCAGCGAGTGGGGCTGGCAGACCGACCCCATCGGCCTGCGTATCTCTCTGGTGGAGCTGTACGACCGCTTCCGCAAACCGCTGTTCATCGTGGAAAACGGTCTGGGTGCCCGCGATACCCCTGACCGAGGACGGCAAGGTGCACGACCCCTACCGCATCGAATACCTCAAGGAACACGTCAAGGCCATGAGCGATGCCATCAACATTGACGGCGTAGACCTGATCGGCTACACCTGGTGGGGCTGCATTGACCTGATCTCCGAGTCCACCCGCCAGATGTCCAAGCGTTACGGCTTTGTGTACGTCGATCTGGACGACGAGGGCCGCGGTACCTATAAGCGCTACCGCAAGGACAGCTTCTACTATTATAAAAAGCTCATTGCTGCAAATGGCAATGGGATGCGGTAAATGAATAATCTGGACACATTGTAAACCAAAATAGAAAGCAAGCAAGTGCATCAGCTTTGGTAGGGATTTTATCAAAGGTATGATGCACTTGCTTCTTTTTTTCAAAAGGTAATATTCATTGAATACCCAAATCCCTGCCATGAAGCCCCAGAACAACCGACAGAGTAAGCCCAAGCCGGCAGTGTTTCTGATGGA
>VOFG01004221.1_pt1 | contig 26857 bp, 36 predicted proteins | sample 5384171 | NCBI WGS metagenome assembly VOFG01 (sample SAMN12384726, study PRJNA508395) | human gut metagenome | isolation source: healthy gut F | host: Homo sapiens | reverse complement strand
CCTGTTCTGCGTCGTCTCTGGCTATGAAATCATCTCCGGGCACCGCCGTCAGCACGCTGCACAGCTTGCTGGGCTGGACACCCTGCCGGTCATTGTCCGCAACATGGATGATGATGCCGCAGTTTTGCTCATGGTGGATAGCAATCTCCAACGTGAGAACATCTTGCCCAGCGAAAGGGCGTTTGCCTACAAAATGAAGCTGGAGGCTCTAAAAAATCAAGGTGCTAGGTCAGATTTAACTTCTCGCCAAGTTGGCGAGAAGTTGTGGAGCGCATCGCAAGTGAGCGCAGACGCAAACGAAAGTGAACGTCAGGTGCACCGATTCATCCGCCTGACCAACCTCATCCCCGAACTGCTGGACATGGTAGACGAAAAGAAAATTGCCTTCAATCCCGCTGTGGAGTTGTCCTATCTGGACGAAAGCCAACAGCCCCTAGCCCGTGGGTCCCAACCACTAGGAATGTCTACCGGGGATATCATTCGGGATTCACGCGATGGAAAGCATCAAGCGCCTGTGCACAGATGCAGATCTCATCCGACCAAACGTGGTTTCGCTTTGTGCCTGCAACGATGCCGGTTTCCACGGCCCACGCCACAGCCTTTGCGTAGTAGGCATCCGCAGGAACATCCACAAAGCTGCTCATCGCCTTCGGTTCGGGAGAACCGGCTGCACACCACAGCAGGAAGATGATCTGCGCACGGGGTGCAGGGATCATCCGAGCCAAACGTGGTTTCGCTTTGTGCCTGCAACGATGCCGGTTTCCACGGCCCACGCCACAGCCTTTGCGTAGTAGGCATCCGCAGGAACATCCACGAAGCTGCTCATCGCCTCGGTTCAGGAGAGAACCGGCTGCACGCTACAGCAGGAAGATGATCTGTGCACGGGCAGGGCTGGCCGGGCGCGCGAAGAGATTCGCGTCCACAACGTTGGGAGCTGCCCTGGTTTCTGCAGTCTCCGCTTCCAGCACCGTGAAGCTCAGGTATCTGCCGTGCTATCAATGGCTTTGATGACCAGCGTGTGAGAACCTGCCGGCAGCGTTTCCAGATACTCTGCTCGCAGAGCGATCCCTGTGCTGCCCAGTTCCGCCGAGTAGCACCCTGCGCCGATCGCAGTTCCATCCACCGTAACACCATCAAACTTTGCAACGTCAGCACTGATCGGAACGACAGCCCGGTCACGGCTGCTTTTCTCCATGTGCTGTTCGCACCCTCCAGAATGAGATAGCTTACTGGAGCAGGGAGTTTTTACCGCAGTCATCGCACAAGATCGTGATCGCTGTCCGTATGGCTGCCATCGCCGCAGTCCTCCAGACCGGGTCAGCAATGATGTCTCCGGTCAGAACATCGCCCGCCTTCACAGGCGCCTGTTTTCTGATCCGTCCAGCCATCAAAGAGGTTGCCTTCCTCCTTTGGCGGCAGCACGGGCCCGGGGACCTTGTGGCTGGCTCCGACGCTCAGCATATCGCCAATATCAGTGCCTCTGAAACGAGATGACAAATGGCCCGCATGTCCGATCACAGGGATCTCTGCCTGTCCGCATAACGCAGGTCAGGCAGGCGTGCGCTGCTTCGTTCCGGGCTGTGCAGGTTGCATCCTTTGTCACGGTCCACGCACCGAACCTGCGGCGGCCGGTTTTTCATCGGTAGAAGCTGCACTTCAGCCAGTGACCGCCGGCGTCCTCCGGGTACTCAGGTATGACCCAGAGCGGGCGTTTCGTTGGTACGGTAGCTGGGAAGCCGCATTCGCAGGTAGCAAACGGTACAGCCGCCGCTGGTGCAGGTAGCCGCAACCACGCGAGCACAGTGATGGTATGGCCTTCGGTGATGACGGGAATCGTTTCGTTTTGAGTAATGACAATCACAGCAGTAGGTCAAACGCCTTCGTCCGCTCTTTGTGGGTCACAGATCTCTGCACTGCTGAACACATAGTTCTTACATTGACTTTGGCCAGCAGCCATCTCCGCACCAGTACCAATGCTCGTCATCGCCATAGTCCTGTTCTCCCAATGTGGTGGCGTCCGCCCACCGTGCAGTAATGCGTCTTCCACCTGTCGCCTTCCACGCAGATGCCGTGGCTGCAGCCATAGCTGCTGCTCACGTCCGCGCAGCAGACCACGCACAGCTCGCAGCTGTCGCAGAACGCCTCACTGCTCGCAGATGCCGCAGGTCGCACAGGTCTGGGCGCAGTCCCTCTGCAGGGCAGCACAGTCCGTGCACAGCGTTGCACAGTTGCCGCAGTAATGGCAGTCGTCACATTCCGTTGTCGTCCCTGGCACACTCCGCACAGGTCACCAGTTGGGGCAGAAGTCCTCCACGCAGTCCTCGCACCGGGTGCAGTCCGGGCACATGACCGCACAGTTTGCACAGTGCTCTTCGCAGTCAGGGCAGATGTCCCAGCTGCAGGTGCCGCAGCCCTGACAGTGCTTGCCGTGCAGTTCTCGCATTCCCCTGCACTCGCGGGCAGAGCTCGCCGCCTACGCAGTCCCGCAGACATCGCAGTTAGCAATATATCTGTGCAGTCCCGGCAGATCTTCTCCGCATCTTTTCAGCAGACGTCGCAGTCACTGCACGTTCCGCAGTCATGCAGGCAGAATTCGATCCACGCACTCGTCACAGCGGGCCGCAGTCCGGGCAGAGATATCGAGCAATCCGCACAGGTCAGACACTGCGCAGAAGTCGATGCACTCATCGCAGATCGCCATACCCCCAGCAAAGGGTGACGCAGATTGCACGTGCCGCACGATTCGCAGTGAGTGCCATCGCCGCTGAGTGCAGTTGGAGCAGTGGTCGATGTTGGGGCAGATCCAATCCACGCAGTCGCCGCACAGCTCACAGTTGCCGCACCATTCGCTTGCACAGTCCAGACACGCACGCCGCATTCCTGTAGATTGTGGCGCACCCCGGTCAGGGTGCAGCATCCGTCGGCGCACATGCCGCAGATCCTGTTTATCCCAGTCGGCGCAGTATCCGTTCGGGCAGATATCAGTCGCCGTGTTCACCAGAGCTGGCAAACCGTTCCGGGGGGGCGAAACCACGTTTTTTGACCCTGCGGGGGTCAGCCAATCTGTGCGGTAGAGGGGCAGAATGGTCATTCTGCCGTCCACCGCCGCGTCCACCACCTCGTGCTCCCGGAAATATTCCATCAGGATATCCTGACAGGAGGTTGCCACGCTGCGGGGCTTCTGGAGCTTGCAGATGGTATCGTAGGAGATGTTGAAAAAAAACTCTCGATGTTTTTGAAGTGGTAGTTCTGCAGCCCCACGGTAAACAAGGCATCGTCGCCGATCTCCTTGCCCACCTCCTTGCCGCAGTAGGTAAAGTAATCAAAATCGCCCTTGGCGGGTCGTACCGCAGCCGCAGGGTGGAGGGCAGCTGGTAGAACTCGGTGTGGCCGGTGTAGGCCTCCTCCCCAGCATGTAGTGGAGCATCTGGCGCAGCTGCCGGCCTGTCACCTTGAACATAAATACGCCGTCGTCGTAGGGGAAACCCTCGATGAGGTCGCCGTAGGTGACAATGGGACCCAGCTTTTCGGCCCGGATGCTGCCGGAGCCGATGAGCATAATATCGATGCCAAGGCTGCGGGTGAAGATGTCCGCAAACAGGTTGCCCAGCTCGGTCTCCCGGGTGCGCTCCGGGTGGGTCAGCTCCGGCGGAAGTGCGCCACGATGTGGCTGTACTTTTCGTCCACCTGACTGGTGAAGCGGTGCAGCACCTGCTCCATGGCGGGGTTGCGGGGGCAGGTCTCGGCGCAGATGGGCACGGTGCGCCAGGTGTAGGAATCGATGCAGTTGTTGTCCGTGTCCACAATGATGTCAAAGCGCCCGATCTGGTCGGTGCCGGTGCCCGCCTGCGCAATGACCACGCCGTTTTCCTCCACCGCATGCTCTGGCAGGGGTGTGGCTGTGCCCACCGATGATCAGGTCCACCCCCAGGCCGGGTCCAGCTGGCGGGCCAGGTGCTTGTCCTCCTCAAAACCGATGTGGGTCAGCAGCACGGTAAAATCGAATGTCGATGCTGTTGTGGGCGTTGCAGATCTTGCCCACCTCGGCGGCAGCTGCGGCGGTGTCCACAAAGGACCCCACCAGAGATTCGGACTTGGTCTGGTTGATGACGTCCTGGGTGATGATGCCGATGAACAGGATGTTCATGCCGTCCATCCGCAGGATCTTGTAGGGGTGAACAGCCGTGTGGGGTGTTTTGATGTAGAGGTTGGCGTTGATGATGGGGAAACCGGGCACATTTTTCGATAAACAGCAGGTGTGCGATGCCGTAATCCACCTCATGGTTGCCGATGGTGACGATGTCCGGGGCAAGGGCGTTCATGATCTCGATGGTGGAAAGCCCCTTGTATTCGGAATCAATGACCGAGCCCCGAACATATCCCCCTGCAATGGCGTAGATGGTGTTGGGCTGTTCTGCCCGCACCTTTTCGATGTAGCCGGACAGCATGGAAACGCCGCCCACCAGTTTTTCGTCCACCTGCTCTGCCAGAAAGTCTCCGTGCAGATCATTGGAGTGGAGGATGGTGATCTTTTGGTGTGCTTCATGGTGCATTCCTCCCGGTGGGGTCGGCGGCGGTCAGCCCATGGCCTCCTGCCGCGCAAAATAGACGGTGTTGACAAGGCTCAGGTAGCTCTCCTGGCCCTCCAGATAGACCTTGAGGGCAAGGGTGTCCTCGTCCTCCAGCGTGACGGCGTAGCGGGAGCCGTCCTCTCCGGTAAGGTAGCGTACCACCCTGATTGGAGCGGAAGGGTACTTCTGGGGTGCCCTCCTGATAGAACAGGTCGGCTTCCTCCACGTTCAGCTCCGGATAGGGGGTGATGAAGCTGGCGGTGAAGGGCAGCTGGCTGCCCTCGGTGTCGGCGTCTGTGGGCAAAAAGCACATCCGGTCAGCGTCTGCGGGGTCGGTCTCAGAATAGCCCTCGTCAGTGTCGCGGGCAATCTCCAGCCAGTTGCCTTCCAGCGACCAAGGACTGGTGATGGTTTCCCAGTCGTCCCCCTCCGGGTAGATGGTAAAGTCGCACACGCCCTCGGCTTCCACCACATGACCGTTCTCGCCGGAAAGGAAGGGGCTGAATGCCAGCTCTTCGCCGGTGCTGGGGTACAGCTCCACCTCGGTGTTGGGGGCGATATCGCTGATGTTGCACAGCAGCAGGATGGGCTGGCCGTCCTCACTGTAATAAAGCTGTTTGCCGCGCTGGAGCGGGTTTTCGGCATCGTCTGTCAGGCTCGTCTCGTAGACGAACAGGGTGGCATCCGGGTCCTGCGGAAGATGCAGTACAGGTCGCACCCGCCATCCGGCGCCACGACCCAGTGATCCTGTGGGATGTCGTAGACGAAACCCCACAGCTGGCGTAAGTCCGGCTGGCTGTCCAGCACCTTCTGCACATCGGTAGTGATCTCATAGGAGCCGCCCAGATACAGCACACAGGCGCGGTATTCGTCCTCCCCTGCCAGAAGGCGCATGTAGGTCACGTCCTCCGGCTCGGTGTACTCCTGTTTGGCGGAGGGCGATGCGGTCATGCCGTCACCGTCCAGCTTATTTTGGGATGCAGAGCTGGCAGAGCTGCCGCCCTTGGACGACCCGCCGCAGCCTGCAAGGCCAATGGTCAGCGCCAGCAGGGCTGCCAGAAGTTTCAGTCGTTTCATAAGTTCTCCTTTCTCATGCCCTGCCGGGGCGCACCTCAGAGGGCAGCGCCGGACGCCGGGTGGTTGGAAAAATCGTCTACGCCCTCCACCGGCTCCGGGCTGCTGGTCCCGGCAGAAAGCCGGGGCGACCAGTTCAGCGCGCGGCCGGTGGTGCAGTAGACCACCGCCGTGATGTCAGGGGTGTCAGGGGTGCCGTTGCACAGCAGCAGAATGGGCTGGCCATCCTGCTTGCAATAAAGCTCCCGGCCCGTCTGGTGCGGGTATATGGGGTCCTGCTTTTCGTAGACAAAAAGCGTATCCCCCTGCACACGGCGAAGAGGCAGTACAACTCCCGCCCGCCGCCCGGCGCGGTGACCCGGTGATCTGCCGGGATGTCCGTAACAAACTGCCACGGCTGTTCCTGCAGGCTGTCCAGCGCAGCGTCCACATCGGCGGTGCGCTCCGGGACACTGCCCAGATAGAGCACCACGGCAAGGCTGCCGTTCTTGCTCTGCCTGCTGCCGCAGCTGCGCCACGGTCACAGCGTCCGTCCGGGGACGCTGTCCGGGCGGACGCACCGAGCGGATGGGGTCGCCGTCCACCGGCCGCAGCCCGCAAGACCCAGTGTCAACGCCAGTGCGGCGGCAAATAGCTTCATGGTCACGCCCTTCATCTTACGCCCACGGGTCGGCCGATGTCGGGATGCGGATACCGGTCATCAGGTACTGCTCCCACAAAACCACTGCCCGTTGCCCTTGCGGCGCAGCTTGATGGGCCGGGGGGTCATCGGCACCGCCGCAGGGGATGAACAGCTTGCAATAGCCATCTTCCACATAGGAGGTGTGGTTGCTGCCCACCAGCAGGGTGAAGGGCTGGCGGGGGGTATAGCCGTTTTTCCGGCGAGGCTCCTACAAAGTAGGAGAAGGGGGATGTAGCTTTTGCCGTCCCGGAAGCGGTCGTTCAAAAAGGAGATATCTTGCCGTTCAGCGGGCAGGGGCCCCAGCCAGTTGAGCATCTCCTTTCCGATGTTCTTGTCGGCACCGTAGGCGCACAGCGCACAGACGGTGAGGGCCGCTGTCTTGAAGGGGTGTCAGACTGGCTTCCGGCAGCGCCTGCATCTGGGCAAGGCTTTCCGGCAGAGCCTGAAAGGTAAAGGTGACGGTCTGGTTGCCGGCCGGTGGCAGCCGTGGCCTGCTTCATCTTATCAAAAAGTCCCATGAGAATGCTCCTTTCTGTTTCAGCTGTAAAGGGTTCAGCCCGGTTCGGGTCATGGCGGGGCACGGTCCGCCTGCGGACCATCTTCTGGTTCAGATCCAGACTGAGGTTTACAAAATAACCGTTTTCAAAATACCATGCAAGGTCTTTGGGATCCATGCCAACGCTGTTGCACAGCCACCGCAGAGGCACCTCTGTCCCGGAGTAGCTCTCCACCCGGCGGGCGATGGTTCTTGCATGGTAGCGGCGTTTTCGTTGCGTGCGAACAGAACAAGGGGCACGGCCCCACCACGATCCAGAGCACATAGCCTCCCACGTGGGAGGTGTCCTTAGCCTGCAGGTCCAGGCAGAGGGTATACAACCCACCAAAAGAGCAGAACACGCAGAAGGCAAGCCCCTGCGTTCCGCAGCCATTTGAGGAAACGGGGGATCTCGCCCCGGGCTTTTTCCGAGAGATAAGGGTTCATAAACATGCTCCTTTCAGAACGAACCGCCTCCGCCGCCGTGGGTGGTGCCGCTGGAGGAGGTGTGGGTGGAACTGCCGCCGGAGCTGTCGGAGTCCTTTGCCTCCACATGCTCGGTGCGTTGCACATCCCGGTACAGGAACAGCTCCCGGCTGTTGGTCAGGTTCATGCTGCCCTCCCGCACATAGCTGGCGGCGTTCTCCTGAACGCCACGCTGCGCAGCTGGCTTTTCATTACGCTGACGACGACCCATGCCAGCACAAGGCCGATGCCCAGCGCAAGGAACAGGTACATGAGAGACAGCGGCTCCCGGGGCAGGTTATTCACATCGTAGGGGTGGCCTTCCCGGGCTGCGGTCACGTAGTCATCCGCCCACTGGACAAAGGTGCGGAAGGCACCGGCGTAGTTCCATCGGCCATGCAAAGGGGGGGTCATCTGCTCGCCAAGGTACTGGATGCCGGCGTCCGTGGCGGTGATGCCATAGCCGCAGGTGGAGATGTGCCATTTGCGGTCGCCCACGCTCACCAGCAGCAGCACGCCGTCCATCTCCGGGCCGTAGCCGAACTGGCAGTAATCATAGAGGTCATCGGCATAGGGCCTCCATGCTGTCGTAGTCCACGCTTTCCAGCGACTCGATGGTGGCAATGGTCACATCGAAGCTCTGGCGCAGGCTCAGCTCTTCCAGTGCGTCCTCCAGCTCGTTGTCCTCGTCCTCGGTCAGCACCTCAGCGTCGTCGAACATGCGGTAGTACAGGTCGGCAAAGCCGCCCTCTACCGCAAAGGCCGGAACAGCCAGCGCCGCCGCAAGAATCAGTGCTGCCAGCGCCGCAAAGAGGGAGTGCAGTCGGTTGGAAGTCTTTTTCATCGTTCGTCCCTCCTTTACAGGATCCGTGCCAGCCACAGCAGCCACATCACGCCGTAGGACGCGGCGGAAAGGGCAGCCGTAAGGCCCAGCATCCACTTGCGGGCAGCGCCCTTTGTCCACGGGCAGGTCACCCACGAATTTGCCGGTCTGACCGTTCATGGCAAACAGATAGTTTTCACCCCGCCAGCTGGTGCTCAGCAGCCAGACCGGGAACAGCGCGTACTTTGCCTTGCCGCCGTGCAGCTGGATGCTGCTGTTATCCACCTTTGACCGAATCGTAGCCGGTAACGGTCTGCTGGAACGTCTCCTCAGTGGGAGCGGCGGATGCGTTTGTTGGCCCGCTCGATGCTGTCCTCGGCGCTCACATCGTATTTGTCCGCCACATAGCCCGCCAGATAGGCGGTCTGGAAGGGGATGGCGTCCTGCATGGCGAAAAGGCTCGATGGATTCCATCAGGTCGTCCTCGATCTTAGACGAGCCGTCCACCGGCACGGCATCAAAGCCCAGTGTGCCATCCCGCCGGACGGAGTAGTAGTTGGTCTCGGTATAGTCGTATTTGCTGTCCGACCAGCAGCGGGTGCGGGTGGCGGTAAAGCGCAGCTGGGCGTCGGCGTCGCTGTCAAAGAGCCAGAAGGGCACGTACACGCCCTTGATCTCGTCGATGTGGTTCTGGCTGCGGAACACCGGGGCAGCAGAGTCTTGCCCTTGAGGTGCTCCTGCAATTTGGCCTTGGCGGCCTTTTTGTCCAGCTTGAAGGGGATGATGAGGTCTGGCCGCAGCGTCCCGGCAAACTGTCCGGTGAGGACGATGGGGTTGCCGCAGAACGGGCAGGCGGACGCCGCCATGGTGTCGTCGCCCACGATCTCGCCGCCGCAGCTCTTGCAGCTGTAAGCATGCAGACCGGCGGTCTCTCCTTCTGCCCAGCTGCCGCCGGGGGTCGCCCACTCCATCTCGCTGGGCTTTTCGTCCTTCAGTTCCTCATCATAGCCCTTTGAGAGTATCCACATCGAACTCGGTGTCGCAGTAGGGGCATTTCATCTTCTGGGTGGCGCTGTCAAACTGGATGGCGCCATCGCAGCAGGGGCACTTGTATTCCAGCATTCCTGCCATAGCGTTTCCTCCTGTTGTTTCAAAGGGGCCGAGGGCTTTTCCCCGGCCCCGCTGTTTTTGCGTCAGTCTTCCCGCCAAAGCGGTCGGCTCAGAAATCCGTAGTGATGCGGAACACCACCGGCTCGTCCGGCTCGGTGGCTTTGCCGTGGTGGCCCACTGCCAGGAAAGCGTTTTCTTCCAGCGGCAGGAAAACATCAAAGGTGCAGAAGTCGCCGCACAGCTGGCACAGGGTCTCGCGCTCGCCCACGGGAAGGGACTTTTCCAAGAAGGTACCGTCCGGCCCGTACAGCTCCCATATATAGCCCGTGTCCAGCAGATAGCCGTTGGGGCGCTTCATCATCACGGCGTTAAAGCTGCCCACCGGCTGCGAGCTGCGGGCCAGCTCATTGCCGTCCAGATCAAAGGCAGCAAAGTAATCATCGCCGTTGATTCCAGCTCGCCCACCGTCAGCAGCTCGTCCCCGCTGAGGTTCAGGGAGGATATGCTGTAGAAGGGGCCCATCTCGTTATCACCCTCCAGCGTCAGCTCGGTGTACTCGCCGTCCTGCACCAGCACCGGCGCGGAGTTGGTCCGGTAGATCACGGTCAGATCCCGGTCCTTGGAGGAATAGCAGCGGCCCCAGTAGTCCAGTGCGTCGCCGGGCTCCTCCGGGTCGCTGCTGTTCAGATCGTAGCAGTAGACATCAAAGGTTTCCAGGGCATACAGGATGCCATTGCGGTCGATGCTGAGGGCGTCGCTGCCGTCAATGTTGTACTCTGCCACCGGGGTCAGTCGGTCGTCCTGATGGCATACTCGAAGATCTTGGCAGACTGTTCTTCATCGTCCTCGTTGTAGAAACTGAAGAAGTAATTGCCCCGGTAGCTGTCCGCTTGGATCAAATGATAGGCACCGCATACCTCGCGGCGGATGTCAAAGGGAATGTACTGTGCCTTGAAGGTGTATTCGCCGATGGTCAGCTCCCCGGTCTGGAACTGGGTCACAGGGGGCCCTGCGGGGGGCGGCTTTGCCCCTCTGCTGCTTCCGGCTGTGCCGAAGCGGACGGGGCACTGCTGCTGGAAGCCGGTGCGCTGGAAACGCTGGAAACGGTAGCGCTGGCAGCACCGGCGCGGCAGCAGGCGGTGAGCCCGAGGGCGGCGGTGGTAAGGCCCATGGCCTTGAGGAAATCTCTGCGCTGGATCTTTTTCATATCCGTTCCTCCTTTTTTTCAGTCACTGCACCTTTGCAAAAGCTTCGTCAGCACGGCGGCTGTACAATGCCATGCCGCCGGTCTGGGCATCGTTTGCCAGATTGATGTTCTCCACAAAGCGGGCCTTCTCCTCCTCGGAGAGCTGCCCGCCCTTCATGGCGGCGGATGCCACGGCACCCATGGCACTGATCATGCCCATCTGGCCCTTCAGCTCCCGTTCCTCGGCCGTGGACATCCGGCGGCCGAACATGCTGGTCTCATTATCGTGAACCCCGAAGATGTGGTCCAGATGCTGCCGTGCGATGTGGGCATAGCCGATCTCCCGCCGGTCCCGCTTGCTGAAGCAGATGACCAGCTCCTGCTTGATGTAGGGGTGGGGATGCATGCCCCGCTGGGTCTGGGCCTCGGTGATGCTGCGGGGCTGCACCAGCTTCAGCTTCAGGCCGCCACCGTTGAGGGTGGGTTCCTGGCCCGGCTCCTTGGCGGGGGTCTCGTCCAGATACTCCTCATAGCTGGCGATCTGGTCGTAGCGGATCAGCTCCGGCATCTTGCCCCGTCCGCCGGTGCGATCGTCGATGTACAGCATTCCAAGCTCATCGCAGAACACCAGCCCCATTTGCGACGGGGTGGAGGGGTATGCGTTGACCCGGAACTCGGTCTTGTCGAACACCTCGTCGAACACCCGCTTCATCCGGGCCATGTACTCCATGTGCTCCTTGGCCTCGTCCAGCGTCAGCTCACTGAGCCGGATATATTTGGAGCACTTGTTGCCGCAGTCGTCGCAGAGGAACTGTCCATCCCGGAGCTTGGAGCGGTGCAGGGTGCCGCACTCCTTACCGCAGACGGCACAGTTCTGTTTTGCGAATAAATTGGAGAAGAATCCCATCATGGTATGCTCCTTTCATTGCTCTGTATTTGTCAGGTCAGGTCGCTGTCGTCAAAGGGGTCGCCGCACTCCGGGCAGAACTTGGGCGGATGAGCGGGGTCTGCCGGCTCCCAGCCGCATTTGTCGCACTTATATTTGGGCGTACCGGCGGGCTTGGGTTTGCCGCACTCGGAGCAGAAGCGGCCCTTATTCACCGCGCCGCAGCTGCAAGTCCAGCCTTCTGCTGCCGCCGGGCGGGGCTTGCCGCACTCCGGGCAGAACTTGCCCGTAACGGTGGCACCGCAGCTGCAGGTCCAGCTGTCCGCAGCCGGCTTCGGTTCCGGCTTTTTGCTGCCGCACTCCGGGCAGAATTTGCCGGTAACGGTAGCGCCGCAGCTGCACTGCCAGCTGTCTGCCGGGGCGGGTGCGGGGCGGCTGACCTGCTGGGGCGCGTCCACGCTGTCCGGACGGGCCTGCTGGCCCATGGCAAACAGGTTCTGGGCGCTCATGCCACCCATACCGCCTGCACCGGCTGCCATACCCATGCCCATAAAGCCGGTCATGGCACCGGCGGTGTTGCCGGCGGCGGTCTTCATGGCATCGATCTGACCACCCACCAGACGGGCGGCAGCGGTGGTGGGGTCGGTGGTCATGGCGTTCTCTTCCCACTCGGTGATCTTCTTCTGCTGCTCCTCCGGGATGGACAGGGAGTTGATGTTGAAGGAGAACACTTCAATGCCGCGCTTTTGCGCCAGACGCTGGACAGCTGCTCGTTGAGCGCCTCGGAGATTTCCAGCGTGTGGGCGGGGATCTCGTAATACTGCACCTTGTTTGCCGAAAGGGTGGCAAGGGCAGGCTGCAAAGCGTTCATCAGTTCGCTCTTCAGGCGGGGGCGATCTCGGATGCGTCATACTGGGTGGAGACGTTGCTGCACACATTGGTGTAGAACAGCAGCGGGTCGCAGATGCGGCAGGTGAAGCTGCCGTTGCACCGCAGGTTCACCGAGAGCTTGTAGCCCCGCTCCTCGCTGACCACCACCCGGAAGGGGATGGGCGTGGCGGTGCCGTACAGGATCTCGCCCAGCTCCTTGGTGTTGATGTAGTACACGCGCTGGTCCTTGCCGGTGTCGCCGCCGTAGGTAAAGCGTTTGGCCACGGTCTGGAAGGTGGCTGCCAGACTGTCGCCGAAGTTGCCGGTGAACACGCTGGGCTCGGTGGATGCGTCAAAGGTGAACTCGCCCGGTTCGGCGCACACCTCCACCACGCGGCCCTGCTCCACGATCAGCATACACTGTCCGTCTGCCACGGCGATGCCGCTGCCGTTGGTGATGATGTTGTCCTCGCCGTTGTTGGAGCTGCGGCGGGAGGTGCGCTTCTGGCCCTTGACCATCAGCACATCTTTGTCCAGAGAATCGCAGTAGAAAAATTCCTTCCACTGGTCTGCAAGGGTTCCGCCCAGTGCGCCCATACCTGCTTTGATCAAACCCATAGTAATTTCCTCCTGTATGTTTTATTTGGTCACGGTTCAAGGGTGAGTTCCGGGGAGTCGTTTTTCCAGTAAACGGGACGCGTATCCCGGTCAAACAGCACTTCTCCGGCGCGGTATTTCAGGCTGCAGCCGCTGGGGCTGCCGTCATCGTTCAGCAAAATGGCCCAGAACTCGCAGGGTCTGCCGTTCTGGTCGGTCAGCGTGAAGTGCAGCTCGGTGCCGTCCTCGGTGCGGCCCTGCGTTCCCTCTGCGGTGCCGGTCAGGGTGCCGTTCCACCCGTCCCATTCCACGCTCATGCAGCAACTGCCGTCCGGCAGGAAGGTCATCCAGCGGATGCCCTTTGCGGCCTCGTCTCCGGCGCGGTAAGTGCCCCACAGCCTGCGGGGGATGGCGGTGTAGCCGATGTCGTCCCACGCCTCGGTGCGCTGAAAAACATACCAGACCTCACTGCCCTTTTGGGGGCCGGTGGACTGCATCCGCAGCGAGCCGTCCTCCATCATGGAGATGATCCAGCGGCTTCTGCCGTCCTCGCTGAGGCATGTCAGGTTCCAGCCCTGACTTTTTTTCCCGTCCCAGCCGGTCACAGCGCCGGCATTCAGCTCTCCGGTGCGGGTCTCGGCAGCGGACTGGATCTGCGGGCTGCCGTATGTTTCCCGGATGAAGGAGACGGTCACCGTGCCGGTGATCTCGGCCTTTTCCAGCCGCAGGGTAAAGCTTTCGTTGCGGTCGGCGGGGGTGTAGGTCTGTCCCTCCGACACCACGGTGACCGCCATCCACTCGGCCAGCACCTGCTGCTCCCAGTCCTGCGGCAGCGGCTGCGCGTCCAGCGGGATGGTTGGGGCATCGTTCACATACTCCTCCCGGGAGGCGCTGAATCGGCGGACGAAAAGGAAACGTTCCCCTGTTTCGTCAAACGAAAGCGGCAATTCATCCAGCGTGGCCCACCATGCAGTGTTGCCCGCTTTCACCTCGCCGGGGGGCAGTAGCCCCCGCTCACAGGCGGCCTGCCGGTCCAACTCATCCCGGCGCTTCACGTCGCGGTACAGTGCTTCTTCCAGCGCGGCGGGGTCTGCCCCCATGCGCTGCAGCAGTTGGGTGGCGGTGAGCTGGTTTCCGCTTTCAAAGTCGAAGCACCAGCCATTGTGGAAGGGCGCATCCGTACCGCCATAGCAGCTGCTGACCACAAGGCTGACGCAGTCGTCGTACCAGCTTGCGTTCCAGTTCATTTCAATGCTGAAATCCCACACGGCCGGGTCGGCCGCCGCCGGGCAGTCTGCGTACTCCTGCACATCGTATTCGTAAAGCTGGGTGATCTCGGCGTTGATGCGGGCGGCGTCGGCGCTGTCGCTTTCCAGCCGGGGCAGATGGATGTTCAGCCGGACGGTGCCGCCGTTTTCCGCCTGCACCACCTTTTCAAGGGTGTACTGCTCGGTGATCGCCGCGGTGGCGTGCATGGAATCCGGCGGGGTCGATTTCAGTTCCCGGCTGCCAGCCGGGCGGGCAGAGGCTGCGGTCTTTGCCCCGCAGCCTGCCAGCAGCACCGCCAGCAAAACTGCCAGCGCGCCGCACAGTGCCAGGTGTTTCATCTTGCACCTCCTTGTTCGTAGGCTCAATTGCGCCGCAAGTCCATCCAGCTGATGAAGCTGTACTCGGCATTGCCGCCCATATTCGCCATGGTCATGGTGCCGTCATCCCGCAGTGCGATGGCCCACTCGTAGTTTTCGTCCTCCGGGCGCAGGCAGCGCAGCTGCCAGCACTCGCCCTCAAAGGCAAAGCCGATGCTGCCCCGGGTCAGCACGCCGGTGCGGGTCTCGGCGGTGGTATCGCCGTATTTTGAGATGCGGGTCAGGGTGGCACGGACGGTGTCCGGGCTGCTGCCCGCTTCCAGCTTTAAAGTGTACTGTTCGCCGCTCTCTTCAGGATAGGACATATCTTCTTCCACCTCGATGCGGTAGACCGTCCACTGCCCCAGAACGCGCTGCTGCCAGTCTGCGGGCACCGCCACGGCGTCCAGCGGCAGGTCGAACCGGGTGTTGCGGTACTGCCGGGTGTCGGCGTAGTAGACCCGCACCAGAACGCCCGCGCTGCCCTCGGTGTCCAGCAGCAGGGGCAGATCGTCCAGCTGGTCCGGCTGGCTGACCGAGATCAGCTGCTTCCACCGGAAATCCTTCTGTGCTTCCGGGGTATAGGGCCACTGGGTGCGATCCTCTGTCGGAAGCCGGTCCCACGCAGCGTCAAAGGTCTGCATCACCTGACGGCGCAGGGCATTTTCCAGTGCAAGAGGGTCTGCGCCCATGCGCTGCAGCAGCTGGGTGTTGGTGAGCTGCGTTCCGCTTTCAAAGTCAAAACACCAGTGATATTGTTCGCCCCATGCAGGGTCGTCTTTCGTCACTACGATGCTGACGCAGTCGCCGTACCATGTGGAATCCCATGTAGCAGCCCGCCGCCAGAATGGCGTCCGGGTCGCGGTCGATGTACTCGCTGCCCATCTCCCAAAGCTCCTGATTGATGCGGGCAGCGTCCGCGCTGTCGCTTTCCAGTTTGGGCAGATGGACCGAGATGGTGGTATAGCCCGCCGAGCACTGCTTTTCCAGCGAGATCTGCTCGGTGATGCGCGGAGTTTCAGCATTTTCGGCGTTTTTCAGTCTCCGGCACCGTTTCCGGTTCCATCATGCTGTCCGGTTCGGCAGGGGCGGCAGTCAGTGCGGCAGACTGTTTGCTGTCCGCAGGCTTTGCGGCGGCATCTGCCGGGACGGCAGTCTCTGCTCCGCAGCCTGCCAGCAGCACCGCCAGCAAACTGCCGGTATCCAGCGGAACGCGTTGTGTTTCATGGTGGTTCTCCTGTGTTCTCAGCGGCTGCGCCGGGGTCAGGGATCCGGGCAGCGGATCAGCTGCAGCTGGGTCTTTCCTTCGGCAAAGGGGTTCTGCCCGTCGAGCATGGTCAAGGTCAGGGTCTCGTTGTACAGGTCGTACTTCACCGCCGCCACAAAGGTGATGCCCGGCATCCCGTCTGCCGTCTCGCTGGTAGAGACACCCAGCACCATGCCCTCCGGCACCACGCCCAGATAGTCGGCGTAGCCCTGATAGAAAACGTTGTTGTCCTGCACGCCCATCTGGACGAGGCCATTGCTTTCCACGTCCATCCAGTTAAACCGGTCGTCCGCCATCTCGTTGAAGGCACCGACAGCCTCCGAGGGGATCTCCTGCCCGTTCCACTCTGCCGTCAGGGGAGCAAGTTCCAGCACAGAGCCATCCTCCTGATGCAGAATTACCTCTTCGCCGCTGCGTTCCAGCGCCACGCCGTTGTTTGCAATATAGATAGGGTCCTGACAGACCAGAACATTTCCGGACATAAGGCAGCGCAGCACATCCACATACTCCACCACGCCGTCCTTCGTCAGCAGATAGACCACCGGGTGGAAGGATGCGCCGATTTCTCCGATGCACACATCCACATACTCATTGTAGATGCCAAGGATGGGGTAGGTGCGGTCCTGTTCCAGCCGGATGCCGTAATCCGCGTCCCATGCGGTGGTCTCCGGCGTGCGGCGGAGGGTGATGGTGCCCTGCGTTCCTTCCAGCTGCACCGAAGCGCTCGTAGGTATCGGTCAGCACCGTCTGCGGCTGCGGGTCAGCAGCCTGCAGCGGGATCTCCACATCCAGCTGCCGCCAGCCCGACCCGGCGGGGAGCTGCACCCGCCCCGGAGCACCAGCCGGTCCTGCTCCGGCAGCAGCAGGCACAGGTCCTCCAGCTGGTTGTTTTCCAGCGTGTTCATCCGCATACTTGCCAGATTGCCGCCGCTGCGCAGGCCCTCGTAGTAGCCGCCCTGCGCCATATCCCGGTCAAAGGTCTGCATGGCCTGCCGCAGCATCTGCTGCTGCACAGCGTCCGGGTCCAGACCCATACGCTGCAGCATTTCGGCCATGGAGACCTGCTGGCCGGTGGCAAAATCGAAGCACCACCCGCGGGAATACCCCGGGTCGGAGCCGCCGTCGTAGCGGAACATCACAAGGCTCACGCAGTCGCCGTACCAGTAGGCATCCCAGTTGATGTAGGTTTCCGGGCACCACTCGTCCTGCTGGGGCTCGATTTCCGGCTGTCCTCGTACTGCCGGAAGTCTGCCGCATACATGGCGGCAAGCTCCTCGTTGAGATAAGCAGCGTCCGGGCCGTCGCACACAAGCTTGCGGCACATGGACAGTCAACTTCTGGGTGATGTTGTAATCGTCCCGGATGGTCTTTTCCAGTGTGAACTGCTCGGTGATGCGGTCTTTTGTGCCGTCTGCACCACCGTGTCTGCGGCGCTCTGGGGGACAGTGCCGGAGCCTGCGGGGGCAGCGGGAGCCGCCGCGCCGCCGCAGCCGGTCAGCCAGCAGAGCCGCCGCCAGCACCGCAGCGGCAAGGCGTTTGTGTTTCATGGTCCTTCTCCTGTGTTCTCAGCCGTAGCTGCGGGTCATCTGCAGCTGGGTCTCCCCCCTCGGCAAAGGGGTTTTGCCCGGCGATCATGGTCACGGCCAGGGTCTCGTAGTACAGGTCGGTCTTGACCGCCGCCACAAACTCGATGGACGTCTGTCCTCGTCGGCAGCCGATGCCCAGCACCACGCCCTCCGGCACCACGCCCAGATACGCGGCGTCGCCCTGATAGATACGGCTGTTGTCCTGCACGCCCAGCTGAACGCTGCCGTCGCTGCCCAGATCCAGCCAGTTCCAGCCGGTTTCAGTCGGTGTAGTTGTAGGAGCCGGTGACGGAATTCTCCTGCGCGCTCCACTCTGCCGACAGGGGGCCAGCTCCAGCACAGAGCCGTCCTTCCGGCGCAGGTTCACCTCGCTGCCGCAGGTTCCAGCGCCGCAGTTGTTGGCAAAAGATGGGGTCCTGACAGATCATGGCATCCCCGAACAGCAGGCAGCGCAACACGTCCACGATTCCACCACGCCGTCTTTGGTCAGCAGATAGACCACCGGGCGGAAGAAGGCCGTCCTCCCTGCTCCCCCGGTCGGCACACATCCACATATTCATTGTAAGCGCCAAGGATGGGGTAGGTGCGCGTCTGTTCCACCCGGATGCCAATGTCGCCCCACTGATTGGTCTTTGGTGCAGGGCTCAGGGTGATGGTGCTCTGCGTTCCTTCAGCTGCACCTGCACACCGTCGTAGGTATCGGTCAGCACCGGGGTATCGGCGGGGCGGCGGAGGTCATCGGGATCTCCACATCCAGCTGCTGCCAGCCCCAGTCGGTCTCGGAGCAGTACTTGCCCCGGAGCACCAGCCGGTCCTGCTCCGGCAAAAGCAGACACAGGTTTTCCAGTTCATTGTATTCCAGCGTGCCCATCCGCATTTCCGACAGGTTCCCGCCGCTGCGCAGGCCCTCGTAATACGCGCCCTGCGCCATCTCCCGGTCAAAGGCCTGCATGGCCTGCCGCTGCACCTGCGCCGTTTTCGTCCGGGTCCAGACCCATGTGCTGCAGCATCTCGGCTGTGGTGATCCGCCGGCCGGTGGCAAAATCGAAGCACCACCCGCTGTAACCGCCCGAAGACGGCAAGATGCATCACGGAAGCAAATATGAACGCGGCTCAGGGCCATCAGAACAGATCCAGCGTATTTTCCAGATAGACTTCTTCCCGGACGCGCAGCTGATACTCAGGCTTTGTCATGTAGTAAAGCAGAAATTCCAGTATCAACGCGCTGCCCAGTCCCCGCCCCCCTCGATCTTGAAGTTGGAAAAGCCGCCGGGCAGATAAATTTTGCGGATATCCCCGGCCCCGATGAAGCCGGGGTTTTCCATTGCCTTTGAAAAACGATAGCCCTGCTGTGCGCCCGGCGCTGTGCAACGGTGGTCCGGGCAGTCCTCGCCCAGATTTTTGCGGCTGACATTCTCGTAGCAGTGCTTTCTGTCCCGGCAGCCGTACCAGCAGCATTCGTTGCAGAGAAGCTCGACCTTGTCCTTCTGATCCTGCGGCAGGGTATCCAGCTCTGCAAACGACTTGTTCAGGCGGAAATCCGGCACAACATAGCGGAACTCTTCCCGTTCCGTCTCTCTGCGGAGCTGCTGAAAATCTGTAAGGACCTTTGTTGTGGAGGACACGAAATAAAGGCCCGGATACTGCCTTTTCAGGTAGTCCAGCAGCAGGTCCGAATGGACGATGACACCATTCTGCACACGGTTTTCTTTTTTTCAAACAGCGCACAGAGGGCATTGCATTTCCGGTCTGAGAGGTGCTCCGGGCGGAGCAGGGAATTGCTGAATGTGAGCCGGGCAGATATGCCATATTCCTGCATCAGTGCAAGCACCCGGTGCGGCTGTGCATCGCCAAAGCCAGTGCGGCCCCCGCCCCAGATGCAGTCGGCCGGTGCACCGTAGACCGAACCGATCTCGCACCAGTCGTAAAAATATTCCCTGTGTTCACGGAACAGCGGCAGAAACACACGGTACAGTTCATAAAATTCAAACAGGCCCGGAAGATGATAATATGCCGTGCTGCGTTCGTGCTGTGCCATTGCCGTGTGTGTTCCTCATTTCTGTAAGTTTCAGCTTCCCTGCAGCAGCTTTTGCGCTGCACCGGAAGATCTTTTGTCAGTATAGCACAGTCCTGCCGGGAAAGAAATCATCTTCCTCTTGACCTTGAGCGCACTCCAAGTTTTATCATGTGCATGCTGGTGATCTTATCTTTCCATTATATTCCTTTCTCTGCGAAAGAACAAGAAGTATCTTCATGTCTGACATGAAAAAACAGATTTTGATCTTCCTTACCATTCCTGAAAGAACGAGACGAGCTTTGCCCAGCTTTCGCGCCTTGCTTTACAGCACAGCGCCTGTTCTGTCAAGTGATGAAACGTTTTTCGTGCATTGCGAAAAATGTTTCGGTTCACATGCTCTGCGGCTCGATCTTCACCGTTCTGCCGCCCAGGTTTTCGTAAATGCGGTGGGAGACTGAGAGCACCGTGCGGCCTGCAGAGGCGCGGCGCAGTGCTTCCAGCACACAGGCTTCCGTTTCAGCGTCCAGATTTGCCGTGACCTCGTCCAGCAAAAGCACAGCCGGGTCCGCCGCCGCAGCGCGGGCAATGGACAGCAGCTGCCATTCACCCTGCGAGAACATGCCATCGCTGCAAACGGTGTCACAGCCTTCCGGCAGGGCCTGAATGGCTTCGTCAATGCCCGCAAGCTTTGCCGCATTCCGTGCCATCTCTGCAGTGATCTGCGGATCACCCAGCGTGATCTGATCCAGCACCGTGCCGGACACACGGGCGAAGTGCTGCTCCACACAGCCGATGCAGGTGCGGCGCTCGCGGTCGGTGATGCGTGCCACATCCACGCCGCCAATGGTAACAGAGCCCGCCTGCGGCTTGTACAGCCCCAGCAGCAGCTTGAACACCGTGCTCTTGCCCGCGCCCGTGCGGCCCACCAGCGTGACCTGCCCGCCCTGCTTTACCGTCATGGAGAAATCACTCAGGACGGGCTTTTCGCCATAGCCGAAGGTCACATGCGCAAGCTCCACATCCCCGCGCGCAGCGGTCCGGCGCTCGGCAGGGATCGTGCGCTCCGGCTGAGCGAGAAAGGCATCGATGCGCCTGACGCCTGCCATTGCCGACTGGATGGTCTGGATTTCCATGCCGAGACTTTCAATGGGCGTGAAAATGCGGGAAATATAGTTGATGATCGCCACCGAGGTACCCACCGACATCCCAAAGAATGTAAGCACCATGGCATTGCCGGAAGCGGAAAGCAGCATCACGATGCCTGCCACCACCGCGTTCAGCGCCAGCACCACCGGCGAATAGATGGCATCGTAAAAATTGGTGCGCTCCATAGCGGCGTAGCTCTCGCCGATGCAGCGGTCATAGCGGCGTTCCCTATAGCTTTCCAGCCCCAGTGCCCGGATGGTGCGGATATTGTGCAGCGTCTCCGGCACCTGACCGGAGACAGCCGCAACGGCACGGCGGTTATCCAGTTGTGCGGCCAGCATCCGCTTTTGCACATGGTGGGTGAACACCGCAAACAGCGGCAGCACCAGCAGCAGCACCAGCGCAATGCCGGTGTTTTTTTACCGCGATGACCGCCATGATGGAAATGATGCGGCAGGCATCTGCCGCCATGCTGATGATGCCGGAGGTGAACAGCGCTTCCACCGTGTCCACATCGCCGGAAAAGCGTGCCGCCACCTCGCCGGGGTTCTGGCCTGCCAGCGTGCTTGCGGGCAGCCGGGTAAGCTTCCGGGACATTTCCGACCGCAGCGCGTGGGTCATTTTCTGGCCAAAGAGCACCAGCAGGCTTTCCTGCGCGGAGGAAAGCCCCCCTTCCAGCGCCAGACTGCCAAAGTAAAGCAGCACTGCTGCAAAGGTGAGCGGGATGCCTGCGGTGAGCCGGTCAATGATACCGGCCAGCAGCAGCGGCGGCAGCAGTGATGCCACCACCGATGCCGCCACGCACAGGATGGTGCCCGCCGTGAGCAGATGATGCGACATAGCGGCCATGCGGATGGCTTCAAATACGCCGTTATCTTTTTTACTCTTCATCCAGATCGCCTTCTTTCTGCACCGTCTGGCTCTCGTACAGCTGGCGGTACAGCGGAACCGTTTCCATCAGCTGGGCATGGGTACCAACGGTGGTTTTACCGCCGTCCATAAAGATCACTTTCTGCATCTGCGGGAAGTGGTACAGCCGGTGCGAGATGAGGAAGACCACCTTATCCTTTGCATCGCTCTGCAAATCGGCAAACACGGTATCCTCGGTATGGCGGTCCAGCGCAGAGAACGGGTCGTCCAGGATCAGCACCGGGCGCGGGTGGGCCAGCGTTCTTGCCAGTGCCAAGCGCTGGGCCTGACCGCCGGAAAGGCGGGTGCCGCTGGGGCCGATGACGGTATCCACACCGTTCTCCATAGCCAGCACTTCGCCGTCCAACGCGGCGGCAGCAAGCCACGGCATGGCATCCTGTTCACTGCCGCAGAGAACATTGTTCTGCACCGTATCGGCGCTCAGCTCCGGATCATGGCCCAAGTAACCAACGGTGGCGGAGATCTGCCGCGGGGTCAGGGCAGCAAATTCCGTTTTGCCAAATTTTGCCGAGCCGCCATAGGGCGCTTCGCAGAGGAACGCCCGCCCGAGGGTCGATTTGCCGCAGGCAACCGGCCCAGTCACGCCGATAATGTCGCCGGGCTGCGCCGTCAGGCTCAGGCCGGAAAAGATGGGTCCCTCGCCATAGGCAAAGGAGAGGTTTTCCAGCGTCACGTCCTGCGCCGCCGGGATATTCAATGCTTCCAGCTGTTCCGGCTGCTTCATCAGCGGCTGGATGCGCTTCCACGAGACCTCGGCTTTCTGCACCGAGTTGAACAGCTTTGCCACCTTGGAGGATTTGACCACCAGTTTCGTGAAGCAGGACAGAAAGGTGGTAAATGCTGCGATGTCCCAGGCGCGCCAGCCGGTGCCGAGCACGTTTTTCGCGCCGAACCACAAAATGAACAGCACGCCCGCCTCAGACGCTGCCAGATACAGCGGCGGCAGAGCGGACTGCCACACATTGTTGCGCACGGCTGTTTTTTCGTAGGTGTTCAGGGCTTCCTCGTACTTTTCTATGCGGGCATCCTCACAGCCGTAAATGCGGTAGGTCACAGCATTCCGGGCGCGGTCGAGGGTGGCAGCGCTCAGCGCACTTGCCGCCTTTTTGTACGCCGCACCGGCGCGCTGCACCGGCTTTTTCATCCATGCCGCGCACATGTAGGAAAACGGCGTGAACAGCAGGCTGAGCAGCGCCAGCCGCCAGTCGTAGACCAGAAGCATGATGACATTGCCGATCCGCGCCAGGCCGGTATCAAAAACCTCCGTCGTAAACTTGCGCATGCCCTCGACGCAGTCGTCCACATCCGAGATGGCCTTGGTCATCAGTTCACCGGCGCCTTCTTTTTCCAGCGCCGCCCGGCTCTGCCGCACCAGATTGGCATACAGGATGCCCTTCATCCGGCGGTTGATGTTGTTGGCAAAGCGTCGGACATAGAAGCGCTTGACGAAGCGCGCCGCCTGCACCGCCAGCGTGACCACGATATAGGCCAGCACCAGCATGGCCATTTTGCCGCCGTCTCGCTGCCGTCCAAAATATCGGCAAGACACTGGGCCAGCCGGCCCTCGAACCAAGGCGTTGCCAGCAGGCCGATGTTATACACAAGGCCCGACAGCGTGACAAAGGCCAGCGGAAGCCACTCTGCTTTGAAATAGAGAGCACCCTGTCCGGGCGGAACGTTTTATCCTTTTTCATGAGCAGCCTCACCTCCTGCAGCTTTCCGGAAATGCGGGAAGCCCCCGCGGCTCTCGGTCTTGGATGCTGTGTACAGCTTGTTCAGCGCAGCGGCAAAGGCAGCGGCTTCCTCGGCGGTGAGCACATTGGTCAGATATTCATAAAAGGCCTCTTCGATCTCTGCCTTGGAGGCCCGCAGGCCCTCCGCCTTTTCCGTGGGGTACAGCAGTTGACTGCGCCGGTCGCTGGGGGCATCTCTGCGGATCAGAAGACCCTTTGCTTCCAGATTTTTGTCCGCCGCGCAATGGCCGCCTTATCGGCATGCAGCAGCTCTGCCAGCGCCGCCTGCGTGCAGCCGGGGTGATGCCGCACTGCATGGATCAGGTCGATCTCTGCTGTGCCGACCCCTTCCTCCCGCATCGTGAGCAGGACCAGTTTTTCCGCTTCGCGTGCGATCTTTGTGATTTTTCGTTCCGTAATATCCATAGGCTCCTCCGGGCTTCATTGCAGGAAATTGTATCTACATCGTTGTATGTACAATCAACAGTATAGCATCTCGTTTCCAAAATGCAAACAGTTCTTTTTGTGCCCGTATTTTTGCAATGCTGGCAGGCTCCACACCCAGTGCATGGGCCGCGCCTATACAGACCAGCCATGTGCTGCGGCATTGCCCGCTTTTGGCGTTTGCCGCAGTCCTTTCCCACGTTGAGGCCGATATAAGCCCATTTCCACATCATGTCAACAGGTTTATAGCATCAAAACAGCCCTGACCGTGTCCGCTGTAAAAAGCAGGCAGACGATCAGGACTGTTTTTCCGTATTTTTTATTTCAGCCGGTCAGCAGGCATCCACATTCTTGGTGACCATCACGTCACTGTCCAGCCCGCAGACGTTGTGCAGCACGATGGTGCCCGCCTTGACGGGGGCGGTCAGCACCACCTTGCGGATCTCGTCCATCACCGGAAAGATCATATCCTTGGGGACGGCCTTGGTCAGGCGCACGCTGGTAACAGGCAGCTCGCCGCCCTTGACCAGCACTGAGCTGGCGATGGTGCGGCGGGGCGCAGTCAGCTCCTGACGGACATACTGTTCGCCGCGGGGGCAGGTGTGACCGGTGACCGAGATCACCTGACCATTTTCAACTTCGGCTTCGATCTCGCAGCCGTTGGGGCAGACGATACAGGTAAATTGCTTTTTCATTCCACCGACACCTCCAGTGCGCCCGTTTCCTGCAGCTTGGCAGCAGAGACCTTGAACTGGATCATCTCCGCAGGAATGGCTTTCTTCATCTTCTTGGCAGCAGCTTCCACACCGTTCTGGCGCACCACGATGCGGCAGTCACGGTAGTGGTTCCGCACGCGCAGCGACAGGCTAAAGTCGTTCTTGCCGCTGACCTTCTGCGGAATGGTGTGGCCCACGCCCTCGCCGCACTTCACGTCCAGCGTGCAGGGGTCGATGCCCTTGCCCTCAACGTAGGCGGCAGCGTGGCGTGCCAGTGCCTCGGACTCCATAGAAACAAAGTCCACCAGATCATGCACATGCAGCACATTGCCGGCAGAGAACACGCCGGGCACGTTGGTCTGCAGGTTCTCGTCCACCACAGCGCCGTTGGTGTGGGGGTCAATGGCGATGCCGGCATCCTCCAGCAGCTTGTTCTCCGGGATCAGGCCCACGGAGAGGATCAGCGTATCACACTTGTACTCCTTCTCGGTGCCGGGGATGGGCCGACGGTTCGCGTCCACCTCGGAGATGGTCACGCCGGTCAGACGGTCACGGCCATGGATCTCGGTGACGGTGTGGCTGAGATAGAGCGGGATATTGTAGTCATCCAGACACTGCACGATGTTGCGCGGCAGGCCGGAGGGGTAAGGCATCAGCTCGAACACTGCCTGCACATGAGCGCCTTCTAGCGTCATGCGGCGTGCCATGATCATGCCGATATCGCCGGAGCCGAGGATGACGACCTCCTTGCCGGGCATCCGGTTGTAGAGGTTCATGTAAGCCTGCGCGGTGCCTGCGGTGAACACGCCCGCCGGACGCTCGCCGGGAATGCCCAGTGCGCCGCGGCTGCGCTCCTTGCAGCCCATGGCAAGCACCACAGCCTTTGCCTGATACTGGCGCAGGCCGCTGCGGGTGGAGGCGGTGACGACACGATCCTCCGTCAGGCTCAGCACCGTGGCGCTGGTCTCGTAAGGGATCTCACGCTTGTTCACTTCATCAATGAACGCCTGTGCATATTCCGGGCCGGACAGGCTCTCGCCGAAGCGGCCCAGACCGAAAACCGTCATGGATGCACTGGCGCAGGATGCCGCCCAGCATCGCCTCGCGCTCCAGAATGATCATGTTGCGAATGCCCTGCTTGTGCAGCTCCACCGCTGCGGCAAGACCTGCAGGGCCGCCGCCGATAATCACAACGTCTTTCTGTTCCATCGCTCAGTTCTCCTCCTTTCGCATATTGCCGGTGAGTACCCATGACCCCTGACGGCTGTAACGCACATTCTCCGGCTCGGTGCCCAGCTCCTGCTCAATGAAGTGTTCGATCTTCATCTGGCAGAAGCCGCCCTGACAGCCGCCCATCATGGCGCGGGTGCGGTACTTGATGCCGGTCATGGTGGAAACGCCCAGCGGGTTGTGGATGGCCTGCAGGATCTCGGCCTTGGTCACTTCCTCACAGCTGCAGATCATCTCGCCGTAATCGGGGTCCTGCGCGATGAGCTCTGCCTGCTGTTCCGGCGTGCACTCGGCAAACTTGACGATGCCCTTGTGGTGCGGGTCAAAGTCTGGGTTTTCCTCAAACTTTTCGCGCTCCTGCATCAGGCCGATGACGAGCGGGCCAGCGGCACGCTGCCGGTCAGGCCCGGGGATTCAATGCCCACGAGGTTGACGGCATTGGGTGCCACGTCGTCCCGGATCTCCACCTTCCAGTCCTGAATGGCACCGTTTTCATCCACCCACTTGGGCTGGATGCCGGCGAAGGTGCGGATCTGATCCTTTTTAAAGATGTGGGGCCACAGCTTTGCGCCCTCCACGGCCAGACTGTCCATGTTGGCCTGCGGCACGCTGTAGTCGTCCAGCACATCGGTGTTCTCCGCGTCCGGGCCAACAGTCACGTTGCCGTCCACGGTGGGGGTGATGTGGATGCCCATATAGGTGTTGCTGGGCACCGGGTACACCGGCATGGGCAGCAGCTTGCCCATGCGCTTGTGCAGGATGATGTAGTTGCTGCGGGAGCCGATGACACGGTAGCCGGTCAGGCCCAGCAGGTCGGAGATCCGCTTTGCGCCCAGACCAGCGGCGTTGACCACCCAGCGGGTGCAGAAATCGCCATGGGCAGTATGCAGGTAGTACAGCTCATTTTCCCGGGTGATAGCCTCTACCTTGTGGTCAAAGAAGAAGTCCACGCCGTTGGCGTGTGCGTTCTCGGCCAGCGCCACCGTGTACAGGAACGGGTCCATGATGCCGCTGTTTTTGGACCACATGGCAAACTTGCCCACCACGGCGGGCACCAGCTCGTGCAGCTTTGCTTCATCGATCATCTCCAGGCCGGTGCAGCCGTTGACAGCGCCCTGCTTCATGGTGCGCTCCAGCTGCTCCATGTCCTCGGGGGTGTTGCCCACCAGCACCTTGCCGCAACGCTTGAACGGGAAGTTCAGCTCTTCGGCCAGCTGGCCCATGATGCGGTTGCCTTCCACGCAGCATTTTGCTTTCAGGCTGCCAATGGGGTTGGCAAAGCCGCCGTGCACCACCGCAGAGTTGCGGCCGCTGGTCTCGTTGCAGACATCCAGATTTTTTCCAGCACTGCAATGCTCAATTTG
>VOFG01000722.1_pt1 | contig 26860 bp, 40 predicted proteins | sample 5384171 | NCBI WGS metagenome assembly VOFG01 (sample SAMN12384726, study PRJNA508395) | human gut metagenome | isolation source: healthy gut F | host: Homo sapiens | reverse complement strand
GAAGGCGTGAAAGGAAAGGCACTGGTATGCTGGTGAGTCCTCAACAGGGTTTGGAGCAATGAGTTCCCGGAACACACAATCGAGGGAAGTGATTTTCAGAGACAATTCAGATACAGTTGCAAACGGAAAGATACGATCTGCTGATAGAAACCCGGACAGAGGAGTGTTACGAAGCATTGAAGCTGATCCAGGTAGACCATTGGAACAAAGCCAGGATGCTTTGTATTTTGAGCAAAAGCGACAGTAAGTGGCACAACGAAAATTTGGATTTCTTTTCAAGTACGGCAAACACTACTTCTATAAGTGAAAGGAACAGGCGGTATGAAGATTTAGAAAGAAAGTTTGTGAGACTGTATTGGTTTGGGGTAAGCCTGGGACTGGTTCTCCACAAAGTATCGAGTTGAAACAGCGTACATCGAGGAGGATAAAACCTACGGCGGTGGTGGCTAGTTTTACCATTGGTGATGATCGTCGGATATTTTATTAATGGGGGCGAAATGTACCGGACTTCATCGAAGAATGGAGAGAGGGAGAAAGCCTATGAGCGAAGAGTTGCAGAAAATCGTAGACAGGTAGAAGAAAAGAAATTCTGAATGAAGAAATGAGCAAATCTTATGGTTGTGCAACCGGAAGATGGACAAGATTGAGGCAGAGGAGCCTGCCGTTATTCAAGGACAGGGTTAAAAGACTATCTGTTCAGATGCTCAGTAAATGCTACGAACGTTTTTTGCTTATGAGAGAAGGTGGAGGCAGAAGAATTATGTGTGCAGAATGCAGGTATGAACCCGTGCCATCAAGATGCCCAGACGCACCAGGCCGGTACCGATTCTGAATGTGTGAAATGCGGGTATGGAATCCTGGTAGGAGATAAGTTTTTTGGATTCTCCGGAAGGGAAGATTTAATGAAGAATGCGTGGATGATATAGCAGAAAGATATTAAAAGTTGTGTAATGAAAGCCTCACGGAAACAGAAAAGGAGGAAGGTGGTATGTGGAACAGGAGTACGCGGTGGCAACACAGCAGGGGACACCAGTTAAAGATGTGGCGGCCAGGTTAAGAGCATGATTTCAGGATGCAGTAAAGAAGAAGAGAATTTAAGTCTTTAGGGCAGAAAGCACCGCATTTTGGCATCCATTACGAATGTGGTTGCTGGATCAGCACAGTTAAAGAAATGCCCAGCAACAACAATCATGAGTGCGGCGTTTGTGGCGACAACCTACGATTTACCGATTGACAGTAATTTGGGGTTTGCGGCAATCGTGCCTAACAACAATAAATACAATCAGCAGACGAGACATTGGGAGAAACATCCAGGCTTACAGTTTCAAATGATGTACAAGGGGTTTATCCAGCTGGCGATCCGCTCCGATATTAAAAAGATGAACTGTTCGGTTGTCTACAAGGACGAGCTGGTTTCATACAATCCGGAATTACCGGAGAGGTTGAGTTTGTGACGGACTTCTCGAAGTGTACGCAGAGAGCCGAGGAAAATCGGAGAACATCGCTGGATACTATGCCTGGTTTAAGTTATTGACTGGTTTAGAAAAAAGAACTTTTATGACAACAGGAGGTTCCATGCCCACAAGTATTCGACAGCGTACAGATATGACCTGGAAAACAATAAGAAAGGGCACAGTAAGTGGACAACAGATTTTTTGAGGCAATGGCATTAAAGACAGTTATCAAAGATGCTCCTCAGTAAAGTGGGGTATTTTGTCTGTGGATGTCTGAAGAGCAATCCAGGACGATCAGAAAGTTTACGACGGGGACAGCGGTGGAAGTTACGGCGACAACCAGCCGGACATCGTAGAGCGCAGGACCCGTTTGATAAGTGAGCAGAAAGAAAGAGGAACAACAGATCAGTGGCTTAGATTTAGGAAGAGGTTGAATAGGAGGAAAGAAGAATACGACTGACATCAGAAGTGATGTTATAGCAGGAGGCTAACCAGAATTATGAGCGTATCGGGGTATAAGGTTTTGCCGGAACCTATGGTAAGATGCCTTGAGTTCTATGGAATGGAGAAACCCAACGGACGCTGGCAGGATGAAAAATGCAAGCGGTGCTGGTAAGGAAGCTATGTAGACAGTGCTGGGGAAGCCTGGATCAGTTCAAGAAGGACAAATCAGGAAATCACTCAGAAGGGAGAGTTAAAGGCAAACAACAAAACGAGCAGAGGAGATCATCGCCCGTAATGGGCGAGACAGATACTTCATGAAGTATGAGCGGTCAGAAGCGGAGTCATTATGACAGGAGAACTGTTCGGGGCGAAGTGGAAGATCAAGATGGACCACATTCCGGGAGTGGCTACGTTTATTTGAAGGTCATGGCATCCATTACAGTTGAAGTGGGTAAAGACATCGGCTACCTCGATTTGTCCGTTACTGAGGTTACGACATCCAGGGTGCGTCATCAGGAAATCGTGAGACAATAATACCGGCGAGAAGTTGCCGTTCTTCACTGCAGGAGCAACGAGCAGACAGAGCCGGACATCCGCATTATCCACGCAACGGACAATATCTGCAGGAAGCGTTGCATGGTAGAGATGAATATGCCGAGAATCCTCAAGAGTTAAGAATGGAAGGTTAGACGGACAGATGCAATTATTAAGTCGCATGAGCCACAACAGAGTCTTAAAGAGCGATCTCGATTATGGACTTAACAGCAGGCATTTAAGGAGATAGGCGGTGACTGAATGGCAGACAACAGAAATATTACTACCTAAAGCTGAAAGAGGACTTTTCATTTGGACGAGATGAAGATTTTAGAGAGCATGAAGGACAGTTTATACAATATCCTCTGCTGAAACCTATCTGAAAAGCCTGAGCAATTCCGGCAGGTTGATGTAGAAATGTGATTCCATTACACGCCGGAAATCCTGGCAACTGACAGGAGGGCACCAGGTAGGCACCATCCCAAACATTGGATGTATTCAAGAGCTGGATTTAATCGGGATCACTCGATAACGGAGCAATCTACATGATGGATATTCAGAACTTCATCAATTGGGAGTCGTCCAGTGAGGCTGACAGGCAGAGAATATTACAACCGCATGAAGGCTGAGAAGGAAGCACTGGCAGGAGAAAGCACAAACGCCGGAACTTCCAAGCCAGAAAAAACCGGTACTGCCTGCAGAACAGAAGTCAAATAAGGCGTTGGTAATTACACCACGGATTTCGAGGAACTGTGGGAGGCATACCCGAGGAAGGTTGATAAAGGGCAGGCATACAAGAAGTATAAAGGCCGCCTGGAAGATTACTTCTCCACGTTCGGTTAATGAAGCGATAAAACTATACGGCACAGTGTAAAGCAGAGAGAACAAGAAGACAATGTACGCCAAAGCATGGCAAGACATTCTTGGGAGAGTCAACATGGATTTCCTGGACTATCTGCCAGGACAAGCCGGCACCAGAGCAGAAGCGGGAGTACGACGACAACGGAATCCGTTCGGAAGGAGTGGTGACGATGAATTTGGATTTAGAAGGTTTTACCTGCAAAACATTCGGACAAGAGCAGAATAGAGGGGCGACTACATCGGCAAAGACGGACTGCTTTACTGCGGAGTCTGCAGACAAAAAGCAGACCAGGTTGCAGCGTCGGATTTTACCGGCGGCAGGGAGATAATGTTCCATGTATCTGTAAGTTTGCAAAGGTTAGAGAACAAACGCAAGGAAGAGGAAGAAAAGAAAAAGAGACAGAAATCGGCGTTTGGAAAGATTGAAAACCAACACCTTATGGACGCCAAGCTAAAAGCGGCAAGGCTGGACGGATACCAGGTGGACGGAGACAATCAGAAAATCTACAACCTCGCAGGCAATTACGTGAAAAGGTTTGACGAAATGTGAAAAACGCCAGGGTTGTTGTTTTGGGGACAGTTGGAACCAGGAAGGATTACACCGCCTGCATTGCAATGAGTTGCTGAATCAGATGATCCCGGTGGTTATGACATCATTCGTGAAGATACTGCAGAACATCCAGGGCAACCCCGACGAGGAAGAAAGAATAATGGCGGGACTGAATACGGCAAAGCTGTTGATTATCGACGACCTGGGAGCAGAGAGAAGTACCGATTATGCGTTAGAGAAGGTGTACAACATCATCGACAGCAAGGTATTTATCCGGAAAGCCGTTGATCCTCACTACGAATATGACGATTGAAGGATATGCAGGAGTCAGAGGACATCCGATACAGACGTATCTATGACAGAATATTTGAGATGTGCTTTCCGGTAAGGTTTGCAGGCAGAAGTTGGAGAGAAAAGGCGGCGTCGAAGAGGTTCGATGCCATGAAGAATTTAATGGAGGAATGACAGCATGGGATTGATTAAGGTGGCAGAAATCAGCATTGACAAGCTGGAAGATCGCAAGACAGTTGCGGCAATCCTGCACGAGAACAGTTATACCGTCGGGTAGGAAAGAAAAAAGACAGAGACCGGAAAGCAGTTAGATTACTACTTGAAGGTGTATGTGGAGGGAAGGCACAGATAAAGGCAGAACTCTACAAAGCAACAAGCCTTGGAAAAACAGAAGGTGACAGCCAAGAAGGTGACGGATAAGATGTCGGCCAGATTGGCGACAAGGCATAGGAGGCAGAAAGTGGATGAAGATATGAAGCAGATTCGTTTCACAATACCAGGACAGCCATTCGGGAAACAGAGACCAGAAGTTTTCAAGAGCTGGGGCGTATGTTAAGACATTAACGAACAGAGACCACCAGTTATGAAAACCTGGTGAAGCTGTTTTTTACAACGAAGCAGCCAAAGGAAAGATGTTCCCGGAAGGGGCAATGCTGGATGTAAGGATAATTGCATATTACGAAATTCCGAAGTCCACCAGCAAGAAGAAGCGCAGGGAAATGTTGGAACACAGGATCAGACCAACCAAGAAGCCGGACTGGGATAATATCGGCAAGATTGTTTGCGACAGTCTAAACCTGGTAGCGTACCACGATGATTCGGCAGTCGTGGATGCACAGGTAAGGAAGTTTTACTCAGAAACGCCGAGGGTTGATGTGATGATAAAAGGTCGTAGGACCGGATCAAATTTAGGAGGTAGGCAATGGCAGGAAGAAAGAAAACTGAAACAGTGGAAGCAGAAGTTGTTGAGACAGCGGTAGTACCGGCAGGGAAAATGGAGTTCAGACTGATTAACCCGACAGAGGATGGTTTCCTCAGACGCATTCAGTGGAACAAGGAAGAGTTGGAGGCTGCAGTAAGAGCCAAGATTGCTGGTTACGAGAATGTGGTTTACACAGAGGAAAACATTAAGGCAGCGAAGAATGACAGGGCAGAGCTGAACAAGCTCATTAAGGCTATTGAGGAGAGAAGAAAGCAGGTAAAGAACATCATCAATGAGCCTTATGCAGTGTTCGAGGCAGAGCTAAAGGAAATCACGGCACTTATCAATGAGCCGGTTGCACTGATCGACCAGCAGGTAAAGGCGTTCGAGGAGAAACAGAAGGAAGAAAAGAAAGCGGCTATCAAGGCTACCTACGATGAAAATATCGGAGATTTGGCCGAGGTATTGCCGTTTGAAAAAGATTTTCGACAGTCGCTACCTTAATCAGACATATAAGCTGGCAACCGCACAGAAGGAAATCGTGGACAAGATCGACACGGTTAAGACAGATTTGGAGACTATCGACAGCCTGGATAGTAAATATAAGCTGAATGCGAAGAATGTGTATATCAAGACCCTGGACCTCAGCAAGGCCCTGGCAGAGAACAAGAGGCTGGCAGACCTGGAAGAAAAACTGGAAGCAGGACAAGCGCCGCAAAGGCCGAGGAAGAGGCTGAGAGAAAACGCCAGGAAGAAATCCGTAAACAGAAGGAAGCTGAGGAGCAGGCAAAGCGTGAGGCAGAAGAAGCGGAGCGCAAAACTGCAGAAGCTAAGAAAGCACAGGAAGCCACCGCAGAAGTCGAACGGACAGAACCTCAGTCCGAAATGGGTAAGGTGATTGAGTCTATTGAAAAATCGGCATTCGCCCAGGCAGTAGCCGGAGAAACGCAGGCGACACCAGCAGCGCAGGTGGTTGATCCGTTTGCACCGAAAGAAGAACCTGAGCAGGAAAAGAAGTACAGAGTACGTTTCTTTGCAGACGGAACTAAGGAGCAGCTGGGGAAACTGATTGCTTTTATGAATGAGAACAATATTAAATACGGCAAGATTGCAAAGGAGAGTAAGTGATGAATGATTTTGACAAGAAATTGGATTTCGACAGCAATACCTTCGAGAATATGAAGCACGATATGAATTTTGTTCTGCAGAGACTTCTTGGAAACATGATCGAGAAGCAGTCCAACGAAGGAAGTATGACAATTAAGATTGACGTTACCATGGTGAAGGAATTTATCCCTAACTACGACCCGAATATCAAGGGAGAGTCCAGGAGATTAGCAAACCGCAGTTCAAGCACAAAGTCACATCTGCAGTAAAGATTACCGACGAGAAAGGCGGAAATCTCAACAACGAGATGGAGATGGTTATGGATGAAGAGACCGGATGTTATGCATTACAGCCGATTGCAAACACCCAGCAGAGAACGATTTTTGATTCAGACTTCATGCAAGGTCAGAAGCAGGAAGGTGAAGGAAGCGAGGATATTATCGACGGTACATACATCGACGCAGATGTGAGACAGGCGTTACCTGGACCGGCAGATGAAGAGAAGCCTGCGGACACTGAGGAAACAGACACCCAGCCTGCAGAGGAAGAAACACAGGCAGAAGAGAATGGCGAAGAGCTGGGAGACACACCGGCCGAGGAACCTAACGAGGAAGAGCCGGAGGATATTACCGACGACATCCTGGGTGATGCAGACACAGAAGGTTACGATTACGAAGATCCGGAGGAGTAGATATGGGACTGATGAAACCAAGAGTGAGCAGTTATGTAGACAGAGGGCAATGAGCTGATTGCAAAGGGCAAGACCAAGCAGGCAATGAACCTGGTGAGCCACGGTCTGCAGTATTACTCAGAGAGGGTTATCGACAGCATATCTCCATACGCTAAGAATGACGCGGGACTGATAGTTTTAGTCCTGCGCCACCTGGCAGATGAAGTCGAGAAGAACAACCCAGAGCAAAGGAACTGGCGGCTGGTATGGAGAAGTGCGTAGGCAAACCTCCCCTGCAGGAGATTGAGAAAAATCAAGAAATCGAATAGGAGATAATATGCTATCTGAAAAAATGAATACGTGCAATCGTTAAAGACAGATTAAATTTGAACAGATAATGGGAAACAAACGATCAGGATGCAGTACTGGCTTCCTATGAAAAAAGCAGAGAAGAGCCGCAAAAAGGTTCAGGGCAACCGGTGACAGCTACTACAGTAAATCGGAAGAAATAAAAGCTATAGACAAAGAGTTAAAGTATGTAGGCAAGGTGTATGGGATAGAGATAAGGTCATACATTAGCACAAGGTACCGGTTATATTAGGAGCTGAATGCAAACACGACGAGTATCATTTTGAAGTCAAGGAAAAAGATACGGATAAGTGGATAGACATTGATGAATGGTAAGGAGGCAATATGAATACACCGGAGAGTGATATGGAACAGGCAAAATTTGCGAGAGAGTGGGTACGAGCGCACGCTATCAAAAAGATGGCAAAGTATGAGAAAAAAGCTGAGAAAAGAGCTGCAAAGTGATTTCTTTGGACATCCGGTAGCAATCGCATATTTGAAGCCTGGCGTGATGCTTGAAATCAAAGATGCCGGAGAAAAGGCAAAGATTGTAGCGGACGAAGAGAAAGGATAAATGACATGGCAAGAGGTTTCTTAATACGTGTATGAGCGGATATACAAAGAAGAGAACTGAGATGCAGACTGAGTTCCGGAAGATACCGGTCAACGGTAAGCGAACCTCGGTTGCAGATCATCGAAGAGAGTCCGGAAGGTTATCTCAGACAATGCGCACAGAATAGCGCAGGAATGCTCAGTGCTGGTGAGCTATCCAAAAATGAGAATTGAGGGTACTGCAGTCAACCTGGGAGACGTGCATATAATGCTCCCGGACTGCAGAATCATCAGCATTGAGGAATTGAAAAAATTGAGCGGGGGGTGAAATAGGTGCGAAGGCAAAAAGAGACCGAAAAGGAAGCGGTAAAGAGGCGGCAACAAATGTATGGATGCAATGGAAAGTGCTGTGATAGAGTAATTGATCCGGAAACGGGCGAAGGCCAGTATTTCATATGTGGTGGTATAGATACCTGCGACGAAACAAGGGTAGGCGAGTTTATAGGAACGGTAGGAGCAGTACTGTTTATCGTCCTGGCACCGATCATGTTTATAGCGGGAATAGTAGCTTTGATAGTGTTTGGAATATAGGAGAGCAATAATGGAATGTGATGTAAGAAAGGAGTGATAAAATCCCATGAGGTCCCATGATCCGTTCGGGACTTGCAGGAACTGCGGGTGTCATATTATGTGGGTTAAGACAAAGGCTGGAAAGAATATGCCGGTAGACCCTACGATGATCAGCTACCGCAGGCCAGGAGCAGGAGTGAAGGCAAAGGAGAAGATAGTTACGCCGGAAGGCGAGGTCGTATGTGCTGATAAGGTATCATCCGAGAGCGCAGAAGGCTTTGGCTACATATCACACTTTGCCACCTGCAAGGCAAGAAACCGTTGAAAAAAGAAAAGCCGCCCCTTTGACAGGAACGACTCGTGACTGAGAATATTATACTCGCAAATGCGAGAAAAGTCAAGGAGGCGACATTATGGCAACGGAGAATAAGGAGAAGGCAAAGGGCGAAGCAATCTTCCCCCTAACGCAGGAACAGATCAACCAAATAGCTGCTATCGGTGCCAAGGAAGGCGTAAGGGCATACAAGGAAGAGCAGAAGAAAGAAGAGCGTAGGAGAAAGAAGGAAGATAGCAAAGTCAGAAAGACAAAGAAGCTGCTCAGCTCGTACAGAAGAATCAAGGCGACATTATCGGATGGAGAGCAGTTCACTCCGGAGGAGCAGGCAGAACTGAGATGGAAGTTCGTTGAGGACCTTATGGGAAACACAAGAGAGATAGCAGGAAAGTCCGAGAGGACAATCAAAGATACGGAGCGCAAGCGTGAAGAGGATTTATACTGTGTGTTCCGGATAGAAAAAGCGACCGAAATGTACCGTGAGGAGTGTGAAAAGAGCGGAAGCGAAGAGGCGAAGCGTCGTTACAGAGAGTTAAGTATGATGTACCTGGACGAAAAACCTTACACGGTGCAGGAGATTTCGGAAGTAGAAAACATAAGCGATAAGACCGTCTACAAGGACATAGGAATAGCTTGTGGCATTGTGGCTATTTACTTACTGGGCGCGGATTTCTAAACGCTCCCTGCGGCTGTAAAACAACCAGGTAGAAAATGAGTAGGTTGCATAAAGAATTACCAAGTGGTAATATGCTAATTAGCCGATAACCCAAATGTCACCCCTAAAATAGCCAGTTGTATTTCTTCCCAACGGCAGGCACGGCAGGGCGAAATCCCTGCCAGTTAGCCGAAGAGGAAATATGAACAATCGGTTAAATAAGGCTATTTCAGTGTACTTAGGCAGGTCTGTATAGTATAATAAAACTATAAACAACCAGCATAAAAGGAGTGATTGAGATGGCAATTTGGATTAGCAGGTATAGCAATAAAGAGTTACAGAGTGGTAAGTATTACCCGGTAGGAATAAGCATCGGAACACCGAAGTTTCCGTTGGGGTACACGCTGAGAAAGCAGTGCTACTCACTGGCACCGAAAGGCTATATGCTGAATATGGAGCTTGACAGATTCAAGCCTGCATATTACGAGAAATTGGAAGGTATCGGCACCGACAGAATTATTGATATGGTCGAGAAGATGAATACGGAGGCAAGAGCAGAAGGGAAAGAACTTGTGCTTCTCTGCTACGAAGATGTGAGAGTTCCAGGAGACTGGTGCCACAGAACCGTATTCGCTGAGTGGTGGGCGGAACAGACCGGAGAACTGATTGAGGAGTTATACGATCCGTCAGAGCCGAAGGTCAAGAAGCCTGCAGCTAAGAAAGAAAGCAAGGAACCTGTCAAGAAGGTAGTCGAAACCAGGAAGGAAGAACCTGGTTACGAGCAGCTGAGTTTGTTTGGTTTGGCAGGGATTTAATCATAGCATCCGGAACTGGTGTAAGTAGCACGTGGCTATTCCATAGTTAAGGTCCTGTTCATCGCAGGGTTCCGGTCCAAAAACAACGGCATCGCATCCGAAAGGGTACGGTGCCTTATTTGTTATCACGGAACGTACCTCAGTGTCCTTCGGGTCTGAGGTCTTTTTGTGCAATATGCTGAGGCAGGTATCAAAAATCCCCGGGTCAGTACCAGGGAACCACCTCGGCTTTTTGTATATATAGAACAATTTTTTTAGGGAAGGAGACAAGGATATGGCATTTTTATGGATCCGGGAGCAATGTTCCTGGGGTGCTTAGGTCCGTCGGAGCAGAAGTTTCTTGTTACTCTGATCGAGACTGCAGCAAAGTCCGGATATACAAGGTTCGTTGAGCCGTGTGCCGGTACCTTTGCAATGGCGAACCTGGCAGTACAGAATGGGTTTAAGCCGGAGCAGATCGAGACCAGCGACGTCAATATGATGTCAACAGTTCTCAGGTATGCGATTACCGGCCAGTCATTAGAGCCGCTGGAAATTCACGCACAAGGCTTTAGTGACGAAGAGCTTCTTGACCCGGCAACGGCATTGTATGCGCAGCTGTATCTCAGAACCTCGAAGAATGCGGGCAATGATTATTTCTATCAGATACTCACAGACCTACGCCTCAGACGAGAGGAACACATCGAGAGTATCAATCGGCAGATAGAGGTAATCAAGAATCTGCTCGGTGACATGAGTTACAGACCGTTGGATATGTGGGAGCATCTGAAAGAGGTGCTGGACGATCCGCACGCTTTGGTTATTGCAAACCCGCCGACCTACTTCTCCGGATATGAGAAGTTTTACGACACACAGGGTAAGATGACCTGGAAGGAACCGCCGTATGAACTGTTTGACCCGGAGACAGGACACCAGCAGTTCTACGACCTCTGCATGGATGCGAAGGCGTTGGTTATCTGCTACCAGGAGAAGAGAGTAGGCGAAGCCGTAGGATATACGATATACGCCCGATCCGGCACGAGAGCAGATTTGAATGCTTACATCACTACGAACCGGGAGGAAGAGGCAACCGCCCTGGCAAACGGCAAGAAGATAAAGCGCCCGGCAGAGAGTAAGTTACAGCCGTTAGACTGCAGTATGCTTCCGAGAGATTATGTGATCCGGGAAGATAGCAAGGTACAGGTTATCCCGATTAAGTCAGCAGAGGCTCAGTATTACAGAGAGTTATGGACTCACAATTTTGTTGGTTCATCGGCGACGTTCAACAGGGCATTGCTGATTGATGGCTATGTGGCTGGGGTATTCGGCATCTCGAAGATGGCGGCAGACAGCGTATTCGTTTGGTACGTGATGAAGGTGCCACACAAGACATACCGCCTCGGCAGGCTGTGTTATATGCTGGCGCAGAACAGAGATTTTGTAGATACACTCCTGGACAATATCGAACAGGAGAAGGTCACAAAGATGCGCACCGCAATGCTTACCAGGTACCCGGAGAACAAAGAGGTACGAGGCATCATGAAACTGGTAAACAGGGTTGAGGACAAGAAGAACGGCTACAAGCTCACGTATGAGGCTGAACTAGTAGAGGGAAGAACCGAACAGCAGACGCTTCAAGAATGGCTAAGGAGGGAAAACGAATGGCAGAAGAACAGAGCAAAGGCATCCAGCAAATCGAAGGATGCGAAGTAATCTATGATATGGGTTCCGGCTTGGTGATCGCCAAGGTTCCGCTGGATAAGGTTAAGGAGCAGGACATCAACGCCAGGATAATGAAAAACGAGATGCAGGATCAGTTGACCGCTAATATCAAGAAGCGAGGACAGCTGGAAAGCCTGCCTCTTTTTGTTTTGGTGGATGGCAAGCTGGAAATCATCAGCGGCCACCACAGAGTAAAGAGCGCACGTGCTGCAGAGATGAAGGAAATCATCGCTATTGTCGATGTGTCCGGTCTCTCACGAAGCAAGATTGCGGCAAAGCAGCTGGCACACAATGCAATTTCCGGTTTCGACGACGACAGTACGTTGAGAGAAATCGTGAAGATGATAGACGATGTGGACGATATGATTGAGTCATTCGTCGGCAAGGAGATCATGGAAGAACCGCTGGAACAGTACGACAAGATGCTGAGTCCTGCGGTTCAGTTTGATTTTAAGAATGTGACGTTTACATTCCTCCCGCACCAGGTAAAGGATATGGACGCACTGGTTAAAGACCTGGAATCAAAGGCTCCGGACATTGTGGGCGTGGCATCCTACGAGCAGTGCAAGGGATTTGTGGAGACACTTAGCAAGTATCAGAAGTTTACGGACATCCGAAACGTCGGTGCGGCTATCCACTCCATGATTGAGATCGCCGCTCAGAAGATGGACGACTGCGGTTTCACAGAGGAAGGAGAATGGACCTACCTCGCTAAACTGTTTGGCAGTAATGCGGTACCGGGTGAGTCCGCTTCCGTTATTCAGCAGGCAATCAAGAAAGCTGAGAAGGAAGGGACAATCACGAGTAAGAACAGGTGGCAACTGATCGAGTACCTATGTGCTGACTACCTCAGTGGCAGGTAGTTAATGTATGGCAGCTAAGCCAAAATACAATGCCCCTTACCACGATAACTGGGCGTGGTCTTTGGCTGCAATGGGTGCCACCAATGAAGAGATCGCCCTTGCCATGGGAGTCTCCGAACGAACCATTATGCGATGGGCCAAGGAACACGAATCATTCGGCAAGGCGCTTGGAGAAGGTAAAGGCGTATCAGATGCGAAGGTAATAAGGAGTCTCTACGAGAGAGCTACCGGCTATGAGTACGAGGAAGGGAAGAAAATCATTGAGTATGACAAGGACGGCAATGTGAAACCGGTCAAGATTGAAAAGACCAAGAAGCACGTACCGCCGGATGTCACGGCTCAGATATTTTGGTTGAAGAACCGGCAGAGAGACCGCTGGCAGGATAGACCACAGGACTATGTGGATCAGACCAGCGATAATGATGCGGAGGTTCAGATTTACCTTCCGGATAATGGGAGGGACGATTGATGAAAGAGAAAATCGTATTAGCTCCGCAGAAAGGACCGCAGGAAATGTTTTTAGCGACCTCTGCGGATATTTGCATTTATGGAGGCGCTGCAGGCGGAGGAAAAACCTTTGGACTGCTGTTAGAGCCGCTTCGGTACATGAACAATCCGGACTACAACGCAACTATCTTCCGACGTGACTACACGCAGGTAACATCTCCAGGAGGCTTATGGGATAGTTCACGAAAGATTTACCGCTACGTGAAAGGTTCCCAGCCGTTAAAGACACCAAAACTACACTGGACCTTCAAAAGAGGCGCATCGGTCAATTTCGCCCACCTCGGACGTGATGAAGATTGCGACGACTGGCAGGGTTCACAGCTCACGATGATAGGATTTGACGAGCTGACGCACTTTAGCGAGTACCAGTTCTTTTATATGCTGTCTCGAAACCGTACAGATTCCGGCGTAAAGCCGTATGTACGAGCCACCTGCAACCCGGACGCAGACTCTTGGGTTGCTGAGTTCATTTCCTGGTGGATAAACCAAGAGACCGGCTACCCGATACCGGAAAGGTCGGGAGTGATCCGCTGGATGGTGCGACTGAATGAGGTCGTTACCTGGTTCGACAGCAGGGAAGAGGCAGTGCAGGGAGCTATCGAGAACGGTGTCAAGCCGGAACAGGCTGAGACGATGCCTAAGAGCGTGACGTTCATTGCGAGTACGCTGCATGATAACAAAATTCTGATGAAGAATGACCCAGGGTATTTAGCCAACCTGCAGGCAATGGCTCTTGTACAGAGAGAGCGACTACTGCATGGCAACTGGAAGATCAAAGCTGCCGCAGGTTTGATGTTTAAGCGAGTAAAGGTAAATATGCTGGAAGAGATACCGCCCGATGTTATCAAGTGGGCGAGAGGCTGGGACCTTGCGGCAACATCTGAGGATGAAAAGGGAGACCCGGCATACACAGCAGGCGTGCTGATCGGAAAGAGAAGAAACGGACGGTACATTGTGGCCGACGTTATCAATCGCCGGTTGAGTTCGTCCGACGTGAGAGAAATTATAAAGCAGACCTGCATAGCTGACAGGGCGAAATACGGAAGGGTAGCAACAAGGCTTCCGCAGGACCCAGGCCAGGCAGGTAAAGACCAGGCACAGAGTTTTATGAAGCTCTTGGCTGGTTTTACTGTTAAGTGCATTCAAGAGTCCGGAGACAAGGTAACGAGAGCAGAACCGTTCTCGGCACAGTGGTTAGGACTTGAAGGCATGGATAAGGGCAATGTTGATGTGCTGATCGCACCGTGGAATGAAGAGTATTTCAACGAGTGTGAGAACTTCCCACAGTCCAAATTCAAGGATATGGTGGACGCAAGTTCATCGGCATTTACGGAGTTAGAGAGTGGTGCTACATACTCAGCACCGCCTAAGGATAGCCAGTTAGGCAAGAGCAGTTATTGGAATAAGTGAGGTGAGAACAGATGGCTAACAAAGAAATCGGTCGCATAGGTCAGCGACGCTACGGAGGAACAATCTACGAGGAGTTCCTTCATGAACTGAGAGGCACACGAGGAATAGAGGTCTACCGTGAAATGTCAGAGAATGACGATGTGGTAGGTGCGATCCTCTTCGCTATCGAGATGCTGGTAAGACAGTGCGACTGGAATGTAGAGCCGGGAGGCGATACCGCAAAGGACAAAGAGGCTGCAGAGTTCGTAGAAAGCTGTATGCACGATATGCAGGACACCTGGACGGACACAATTTCGGAAATCTTATCTTTCCTCACTTACGGTTGGAGCTTCCACGAGATCGTGTATAAGCGCCGCATGGGAAATACGAAGAACCCAACCACGAAGAGTAAGTACACGGATGGCTTGATTGGATGGAAGAAATTGCCTATCAGAGCGCAGGAAACGCTCTACCGATGGGAATACGACAACGAGGACAATCTGCTGGGAATGACTCAGATGCCGCCTCCGGACTTTGGTACCTACACGATACCAATGAGTAAGGCTTTGCTGTTCCGTACAAAGAGCAGGAAGAACAACCCGAAGGACGAAGCATTTTGAGAAATGCTTACCGATCCTGGTACTTCAAGAGAAGAATCCAGGAGATTGAAGGAATCGGCATTGAAAGAGACCTTGCAGGACTCCCGGTAATGCACGGACCGGAAGGGTTAGACCTTTGGAACGATGATATTGAGGACAACAAGCAGACACGAATTGCGCTGGAAAATATGGTAAAGAGCATCCGTCGAGACGAGATGGAAGGCGTGGTACTTCCGGCAGGATATGAGTTGGAACTGTTAAGTTCCGGCGGCACCCGACAGTTTGACACGAATGCGATCATCAACCGCTACGATACCCGAATTGCAATGACGGTACTGGCGGATTTTATTTTCTTAGGGCATTCAGAGACCGGTTCCTGGGCGTTGAGCTCCGATAAGACGGAGTTGTTCGCTATGGCAATCGGTGCATTCCTAGACATGATCTGCGAGACATTCAACAGCCAGGGCATCCCGCCGTTGATCGATATTAACGGTGAACATTTTGCAGGCATCACGGAGTACCCAAAGATGTCCCACGGCGACATTGCAGATGTGGACGTAACGAAGGTTGCGGCATTCATCAAGGATATGACCGGCATCGGAATCCTGGTACCGGACGACGGACTGGAAGATTACATTCGCCAGGTCGGACACCTGCCGGAGAGAACAACGGACGACAGGACGATAGACCAGCGGCGTAAGCAACAGGCAGAGCAGAGCCAGCCGCCGGAACCTGAGACAGCCGCAGGAAGCGATGGAAACGACGAAGGCGAAGAAATACCCGACAATGTGGTAGAAGCCGCTAAAAGGCGATTAGGAAGGAGCGGTACAAATGGCAATAAGGTTCATACGGCCAAAGCGAATACGCAAGGCAAAGACACCGGGCAGTCAAGAAGTCCTACGCAGACTTGAAGAGTACCTGCAGAGTGAATGTGACGAACCGGTTGAAATCCTATGCGGGTTTTGGCAGGATCAGCAAGACGCCATCACGTACCAGGAACTCCGAAAGGCAGTAGCGGACGGAAGCCTCAGCAAAGAGACGTTAGAGGCTTGGCAACAGGATTACTCAGTGCTTGTTGCCGAGAGATTGCAGTCAATGTGGACGCAGGCAATAGCGGCGGGACCAACCGGGCAACCAATCCTGGACGGTCTCGCTTTTGAGTTTAACACTCAGACACCTGGCGTTCTTGACTGGATCAGTGAAAGAGGAGTTGAGTTTGTTACCCGATGCACAGAAGAACAGAAGGACGCAATAGCGGCACTCCTGGAAAAAAAATGAGAGAGAGCCACACAGTAGATGAACTGGCAAGGCTCATTCGTCCGTGTATCGGTCTGACAGAGGGCGATGTAAGAGCAAATGCCCGGTATTATGACAATATCGTGGCTACGATGCGAAAAGAGCATCCGAGGATGAAGGTTGAGAGCATCCGCCGGAAGGCATTGGACGCTTCTCAGAAATATGCAGAGAAACAGCACCGGGCCAGGGCATTTACAATCGCTCAGACCGAGAGTGCTTTTGCTTATAACCGTGGAGCAGATGAAGGCATACGCCAGGCACAGGGCGAAGGGTACCTTGGGACAATGGTAAAGCGGTGGAGTACATCCGGAGACGATTCGGTGTGCGACATCTGCAATGCACTGGAAGGTACCGAGGTAGATATGGACTCCGACTTTGATTTCAAAGGAAAGGTTCTGTTTGCAGGGCAACATATGTTACCACCTGCACACCCAAGATGCGCCTGCGCTATCGAGTATATCGAAGTGGCTGCGCCGAGAGGAAGGAAGTGAGAAAGTGAAGAAGTTCTCTGATTTCATCAAGAAGTCTGCAGAACCGCAGAGGAAAGAGCCTGCCGGTAATGTGATTAAGGGCAGGTTTAAGATTGCCAAGTCCGACGACGACAAGCACCTGGCATTTGGCTGGGCGAATGTTGCTATCCGTGCTGACGGAGAAGAAATCGAGGACTGGCAGGAGGACATCATCGAACCGGAAGAACTGGAAAACGCAAAGATATCAATACGTGTTGCTCTATCGTGAAGGCGGAGAAATGCACGAAAGAGGCGGTGCTGCAGTCCTGGTTGAATCCGTGGTATTCACGGAAGAGAAAATGCAGGCAATGGGAATCCCGGCAGGAACCCTTCCGATTGGTTGGTGGATCGGCTTCAAAGTAACCGACGAGGATGTATGGGAAAAGGTTAAGGATGGCACATATCCGATGTTCTCAATCGAAGGAGAAGCCGAGAGAATCGAAGTAGAAGATGAAAACACCTTGTAGAAATGGGGGCGTATTGAGTTTTCAGCAGCCTCAACCTTATAATTCCACATACGAGAGTGTAATAAGGGCATAGGTAGTTCAAATTATTCCGTTATTAGGAGAGACACCGCAAAGGTGCCTTTTTAATATACAAATCTTGCGGAAAGGAGGAAGCAAAGTGGCAACAAAGTTAAAAATCTCAGAATCAGCAAGGTTGATTTTGTAGATGAAGGTGCAAAGCCGGATGCTCACATTAAGCTGACAAAGAGCAAAAGTGAAAAGGGGCAGTCCACAGGAGAGAATGGCGATAAGAATGGTTTTGTCAGCCGATTGTTCGGTTTCATCGGCAAAAAGGCCGGCATGAACCAGGAAGAGATCGACAGTGCAGTAGAGGAAGTTCTGAAAGGCAACTCTGTTAGTTTCAACGAGCGTTTCAATGAAATCAAGAACAGAAAGATTGCTGATGAAATTTGGGATATAGTTTGCGATTGCCAAGAAAGCTCAGTAATATCGGTATTTGAGAGACCACCGCCAGGACACTGGGTACAAAATTGGTACGGAATAGGAAAAATTCTTGCAAATCTGCGAACGCTCTCGACACCATTTCACAGCATACTACCACACCGCAAGACACGCAAAGAGAGAATAATTACGACTGCTGCCACTCGCAAATGAGTGCAGTAAACATTCTCCTGCTTGCGTATGTGAGCCTGCTGCCATTCGGCAAATATTACTCAGCAACCTATTCAAAAGCAAGGATATACCACAAATAAGTGTATTTCTATATTTGCAAGCATTTTATTCCACGTACCTACTATACATTTTGAATACGCAAATGAGAATTAAAGGCATTGACATAACTCGCAAATGAGTTTATTATGTGCATAAAGGAACGCAATAAAACCAACATAAACAGAAAGGAATTGACGGTATGACAGAGAGACAAAACAACCGACAGGTCTCGGAATATGGTCGGCTCATGGGAATTAAAGAGCTTATGGCTTATACCTCACTTGGCAGGAACAGCGCATTGAACTTGGCAAAAATGCGTGTGCGATTGTCCGGATAGGAAAGCGTGTTTTGTATGATCGTAAAAAGATTGATATATGGATAGACCAGCAAGCACAGGGATATTTGACTGAGACTGCATCACAAGGCCATAAGCGTTCAAGGTAAGCTACGGAACGCCTAAGCATAAATCAAATAACAGAAAGGACAGAGAGAAACATGGAAAAACTGGATAACCAAATCGAACAGAAAGAGAGGGAACTGCAACAATTAAAGAGTTACCGCCAAACAGCGAAAATCGAGGAAATTGCCACGATAGATCAGAATATCATTTCGGCGGAATTACAAATCAAGAGATTAAAGGAATCTCAGCTACCCAAGAGTTCAAGAGAAAAAAGGCTATACCGAATGACAAGCTCCTCCAGGCAAAGGCTCACATAAGGGAAATGATGGATCAAATCAGCAACGAGGGAATACCAAATGACGGAAACGATCCTCGTCTGATTGCATCAGAGAGACTTTTGCATTTCACGGAACAGCTCGACTTGCTTAGAATGGCAAGCCAGGAAACGGAATTGCCGGTTTCGGATAATAGCATATTTACGGAACAGTTCAAGGCATACATCAATGCGAAAACTGAGAAACTCAATACCGCAAGAGAGCAAATTGCCAAAAAAGGATAAAGAAATTGAGAAAACAGAACAGCTTTTAGAGACAGCAATAAAAGAGGGAAATGCGGAAAAGATTATTGAATATTCGGACTCTTTGGAAACTGCAAAAAAAGACAAGAGCATATCTCGAACCTATGGTAAAGGAAATCGAGAACAGCGAGACATTCACACCGGGCACAATTTCCAATGCCTGGAAAGAAATCTGCGATATGTATAAGCATGAATGGAATATGAGAATTGAGATAATCAACAGGTCATTAGAAATCCATCAAAGAGCCTGCCAGGAATTGATTACATTCGCAAACCTTCTGAACAGCCTGCGCTATGAGATACAGCGAATCGGAACAGAAAAACGGCTCCCAGGATCAGATTGTAAAATACAATGCACAAATGAGTGATATGTCAGACCTGGACCAGGTAAGGAATGTCAAACGAGACCAATACGAGAACTTATACCGGTATATTTATTTTGACCGTTCAAAGTTATTGTAAGCAATAAGAAAAGGAATGATAACGTGTGGAATTTGTAACAAGAGAGTGCGGGTTCAGTGAGAGAGCGAGACAGGGACAATGAAATATTAGTTAAACAAATTCAGACCGGCCAGGGAAAAAGGAAAGAGTTACTTGAACGGCTATGGCTCGACAACCTGCCATTGGTTCAGAAAATCATACATGAAATGACCGGCTTGGAACGATGGAAATATTCAGACATCCAGGATTTCGAGGATTTGGAACAACAAGCGTTCCTCGGCATACTTGAAAGTATCGGGAAATATGAACCCGACAAGGGTTACAAATTCTTCACGTTTGCCATTCACTTTATACGCAAGAGTGTACTCCGTTACTATGACCGTAACGGACAGCTCATGCGTATTCCGGCATACATGAGAGCGCACATCAAACGATACGCCCAGGAATGTAAGAAACGAAATGAGTGCCAACAGCCTATAGATCATGAGAGCATACGAGAAAAGCTCGGAATGAGTAAGTTGAATTACGAGAGTATGAGAAAAGTCATAGCCAGGCACGAGACAGCCAGCCTTGATACATACTTGAATGAGAGCGATCCGGAATCGGGAACTCTGCAAGATATTATTGCAAGTAACGAGAACGTGAGCCAGTCAGTCATAGAATCGGTTACGGATCGTGAATTGCACGAGCTTATGCAAAAGGTTCTGAGCATCCTACCGGATAATGAGCGAAATGTTATAATGCTACGTTTCTACCAAAGCCACACAGCATGAGCTATATGGCAAATGAATTTCAGTGCTCAAGGCAAAATATAAGCGATATTCTGAAAAGGGCATACATCCGCATTAGGCACAGCAAATATGCAAATGAGCTTATTGATTTTCTTCCGAATACTCAATGAGAAATGTGTATGAAAAGTACGAGACAAAATACACATCGGACAAGGAAAAGTACGAAAAAAAGCGTCTGAGAGATTGGCAAAGGAATTGTCAGAGAATGAAAGGAACCTGCTACTATGACCGCAACAGAATGGAAAAAAGATTGAGAGAATGGCGAAAGGCATTGCATCCAGGACTGGAAAGAAACTTGCAAAGGATCAGCGAAAGCCAACGGACAATAAGAGCGAAATGGAATCTGAGAAAGCAAGAAAAAGGGATTATATCCTGAGCCTTCTTGAAAGATACCGCACTGAACCACCCGACAGCAATGAAAGAAAGACCATGGACCGGCTTATTGAACTGCACCGAGAATATCCGGAAAAAAGGCTACAGAGATTTTCACGGAAAGTACGTACCATTTAAGGTCCGCCACAACCTGCTTGTCCTGGCTTTTATTATCCGGGAACCAAAGCCAAAGAGCGAAATAATGAAACTGCTCGGCATAAGCCAGGAATCAGTTTATGATAATGTGATACAGCAAGGTATAAGCGATCTCGTTCAGCTTTACTATGGCTATGAGATATAGGCAAGGCAAGGGCATATTCGCCCCGCCCTGCCTTTTTCTTTTGCCTATCCTCACAATTCCACACCGAGAGCATAAAGAACGCATCCAACAAGCGTAACGGCTTCACAGCACAATGGAAAGGATATATCACTATGGGAAAAGAGACAGAGAGAATATATACATTTACGGATAAGGAACTAGAGAGACTGGTTCAGATATCTGCAAGAGAGTCAATAAAGGCATACATCAGCGAAACGGAAAAGATAGAGAGCAATCGCCATAAAAGAGAAATGAGTGATCTGCTCCAAAGATACAGGGAAATCAAAGCCACCCTTAGGAATACCGAGGGCATATCCAGTGAGAGCGACAAAAAGCGTCCGGAAAATGAGAGACTGATCGCACGAATAGAAAAGGCCTCCGACCTGTTCCGGATTGAGTGTGACCGTATAGGCACACCCGAAAGTGCCCGCCGGTTTAAGGTAATGCAAGGATTGTTTCTCTCGGACAGAGCGTATTCTACACCGGAAATTGCGGAAAAGTATATGGTTACGACGAAGTGTATCTACAAAGATTTATCATTGATTTACGAGAGAATGGCTTTCTATTTTGCCAGGGTATAAAGGATTGTTTCCTGCAAAGTCAGACTGCAGGTTTGAGTGAGTGTCCGATATGTCACCCCTAAAAAGGACAGCACCAGGGGAAATGCAATGTACCGGAACAAACCACCATTGGGAAAGGATATAGAATGATAGAACAGCATCAAGCGAGAGCACCGCCCCGATCCCCTGCGTCTATCTTCCAGGATTAGGAATGAGACAAGACAGCAAGGTAAGGTATTACATCAACAAGAAACAATATATACCGAGTGAAAGCGTGCTACTCTGCCATACGGAAATTGACGGCATAAAGAATTTTACGGAACAGAGCCTATACCGAACCGGCAAGGGTACATTCTTCATCGTGAATGAATGTAAGGATTGTGAGACAAAGGTACAGCTATTGACCGAGGACAGTGCGTTTGAGTTTATGAATGACCATACTGCGTGTATCGATACTGGAAATTACGACAAGGTATTTGGAAAGCCGGAAAAGGGATAATGTGACCGTATAGGCAATAAAAAGAATAATAGGCTTATATTTCCTCACATACTCTGACAGAAACGCTCCCAGTGCCCGTATCGTCACCACAGCACCATATAAGAGCATATTCCGAAATGTTCTTTGTACCTGGTTTGGGATCAGCAAACTATAGACCGCAGGTTAGAAATACTCCAATAGGGCATAGGACAGTTTTAGGGATATGCTCCACAGAAACAACAGAGAGCAACCCGACAACATACCGAACAGTACAACCGACAGAATGGCTTGTATTTGAGCGATTTTAGATTGCACCCTTATATTTCCTCACAAGAGACAGTAAAAACGCTCCCTACGGCTCTAACGGCTTCATAGGCACAAGAAAAATGAACTGCCCTACCTGCAAGAGAGAATAGGCATAGGGATATTGGTTCAAGTGTCACAATGGGAACAGACTGCAGGTTTGGAATTTATCGACGGAATAGAGAATGATAAAAGGCGGCATCAAAATAACCAGCTTTATACTGGATTGGTACGATACTGGGAACAGAAATCTGGCAAAGGACCAGGATCAACAGGCAAATGAGCATATATTATTCTATCTCTAATATCTATCTCTATTCTCTAATATCTAGTAAAGAAACCATACAAGAAACCTTGTAAGATTTCTTACAAAAATTTATGAGAAAAATAATAGAAAAGAACCCGAAAAGCCTTATATTTCCTACATTTCTACTGAGAGAACAAAAATATTGCCACTTGGCAATTTGAGCAAATGCACCTGGAAATGCACCTGGTTATGCACCAAATGAACAGAGCTATCCGCAATGGGAACAGACTGCAGGTTTGAGTGCATTTCATCCGGAATGATTGCACATTTTGCATATAAAAAAGGCACCCAGCTCAGAACTGAGTGCCTTGCCTAACTGTACAGAAAGGATTGTGTGCAACATGAATTGAACATATCACAGATAAAGTGAAAACGCAAGAAAAAGAAAGGGCAAAGACTATGAGAAAATTCAACGATTATGTGAAACAAAATAGGAAAAGGCAAGGTAATGTCCGGAAAACAGTGTCCGGGAAATATAAGATTTGTAAAAAGGACAACGGAAAGCATCGGGTATTCGGATATGCCATTATAGGGAACGGTGAAAAGGAAATAGAGAGCCAGCTAGGTTACTCGGTCTCAGTGAAAGATTTGGAACTGGCAATTTATGAATTTATCCGGAATATGCCAACAAATGATATAAGCAACCCGGTACGCATCATAGAATCGTGTGTGTTCACGAAAGAAAAGCAACAGGCAATAGGCATCCCTATAGGCATCCTGCCACCATTGGCATACTGGATAGGATTAGAAATCTACGACAAATCAATTTGGGAAATGATAAAGTCCAGCGAGTTCCCGGTATTCACAATAGAAATCGCAGGCTCTACGGCACAAGAGTAAAGAGCATACACTGAAAATCAAAACTGAACAGAAAAAATCCCGGAAAGGCAAACGCCTCTTCGGGATTTATACTCGGGCAATGAGACCGCCTGCACCTGCTTATTGGTTCAGCAATCGTGATTTTTGAGCATTATATTCGTCCTCGGTAATGGCTCCGGCATCCAGCAAATTCTTGAACTTCAAGAGTTCATCTGCAACTGATCCGCTCGGTACCGCCTGCACCTGCTCCGTATCGCTTTTTATCTTCCAGGGCATTGGCAAAGGCAATTTTCCATTCCTCCAGCTTGGTAAAGAAAAAGCGATATTCGGCATCCTTCGTATGAATTACGAGAATTTTGAAAAGAGCCTTTTGGTTTCTTCGACTTCGGTAATGTCAGCCAATGGAATATCAAAGTCAAAGTCCCCACGTGTGAGATTTACGAAAGCACCCATAACAGCGATATGGGCCAGGGAATGTTTTGAGTAAATGAACCTTTGATTTGTGAGCATACCATGTCCGTTTTCTACGATTGCCCCTTTGACCTGGTTACAAAGACCTTGCAATACAATCTGTTCTGCCATTTTACGCCTCCTCCTGGCTCTGCACGCCTGCTTTGTTATTGCTTGGCTTTTCAGAGTCCTTTACATCATCAATGGTTAATGCGATTGTCTGACCGTCTCCGGTCTTAATCTGCAACTCGCAACCGAGATAATCACAAATTTTTAAGACATCAGAGATAGAAAAAGCATCTTGTGAAAACTTATTCCGCACACTCTGTACAGATTTGTTAAGACATTCGGACAAATCGGCGGGGTTTGCTATCCGTGAGATTAAGGACAGCTCTAAGTTTGTTGCAACTGACATAATAAATAACCTCCTACGTTATGAACTATTTGAAACTGATTAGAGTATAATGCTATTCGTTATTAAAGTCAAGAAAAACATTACAAAAATAATGAAAAACATTATAAAAACCCTTGACATATATAACGAAATACATTATAATATAATTACAAACAAATAAATAATAACAAAAATCATTACAAACTGTGAGCGAAAATAGACGGGAGTACCGAAAGGGAAAAAGCAAGAATATTACATAACACTGGGAACGGATAAGGGAGATTGGGATTGCAAGAGTGCATAGATACTTAAACAGCCACCCAGGGCTCACAAGAAAGGATTGAGAGTATGAGTTATATCGAGAAAGTAAACAAGGAAATTGAGAGACAGACAAAAGAGTACGGTATCACACCTGCAACAGCAATTTACAATATGGCACTGACCGCAGGAATCAGCAATTTCAATCCTGCAAAGGCAACTGAGACAGAGATAATGGTTATCGCAAGAGCGATTTAAGAGAGAAAGCGAGGGTATAGGCTATGACAAATAGACAGATTGACAACAGAATTAAAAAGCTCCAGGAATTAGAGAGACAGAGAAAAGAGATTGAGCAAAAAGAAAACGAACTGAAAGCGGAAATTAAGAGAGACCTCGAAAGCAAGGACATCGAAGAATTACAGACCGGCAACTTCATAGTCCGGTGGAAAACAATCATCAGCAATTCACTTGACAGCAAGGCATTAAAAACAGCGTTTCCGGAACTGTGCGAACAGTTTACGAAAACCGACAAAGAGCAAACGCTTCACGATAGCATAAGGCAACCGGCACCGCCCCCGAAAGGGGGAACGGGCCATAACCCATAAATGGGAGAGATTGCCACAGAGCTATCCTCCCACACAGAAATTATAGCGACAGATCAGCGAACGGGAGGAAAAGCGAATGAGTAAAGCAATCAAGACCACAGAGACAATGGAACAGTTATTTGAAAACTACAAAGCAAGCGTGAATGAGGAATCAGCATTGACACCGGAACAGAGCGAGACATTGACCGCCCTGGAAAGTATAACGGATCAGGTTCATACAGACAGCGAATACGTGACCTATCAGAGAACCTACGACAAAGCTATTGCATACGCAAGAGCGTCTGAAAAAGGCCGGCTTTGTGCTCGGTTTCAAAATGGCTATGAATTTAATGAGCGAGTGCCTGGGATAATGTCCCCGGCATTTCGCCGGAAAGGACAAAATATGGCAAAGAACAGAAAAGACAACCGCGGGAGAGTGCTACCGCCTAATGTAAGTCAGAAATCAGACCTACGGTACATTTGGAGAAAAATGATAAATGGTACCCAGTATGTTCTTACGGATAATGACTTGAACGAACTGAAAAAGAAAATCATCACAAAGGAATCACAGTTACAGAATGGTATCTACAGCGACATTCCGAAAGCCACGCTCAATGAATGGTTTGAGAAATGGATGGATATATACAAGAGCAATTTGAAACTTACGACCAGGGAATTATATACCGGGTATTGGAATAACTACGTGAGAGAAAGCAATATTGGCAATATGCGCATTGACCGGATCAAGCGAGTGCATATCGTGGAATTGTACAAGGAACTGCTCGAAAATAAGGAACTGGCAACAGCAACAGTACATACCCTGCACGTAATCATATATGGGTGTTTCGAGGATTTAGTCCAGGACAACGACTTGCAAAGCAACCCGGCCAAGAAAGCATTTTCAAGGATAGGGAAAAGACCGGCTAAGAAAAAGGGAACCTCTCACGGTTAAGCAACAGGAAAAATTTCATCACGTTTGTTTCAGAGTCTCCGACATATCGTGTGTATCTGCCTATGTTCTCATTCTTCCTGGGAACCGGGGTTAGAGTGTCTGAGCTAAATGGGATTGACCTGGAAAGACATTGACCTATTCCAGGGTTCAGTCAGCATCAACCACGATATGCACTACACGAACGTAAACGGTAAAATGACATATCATGTAACTACGCCAAAGAGTGAGAGCGGGAACAGGGACATACCTCTGCTTATGGACCTTAGAAAGCAACTCGTGCATCTGAGAGACATTGACAATTTGACCGGCTCACATGGCACCGCTACGATTGACGGATATACGGACTTCGTGTTTCATACATCAAAGGGAATGCCCTACTCGATAGCCAGCATCAATCAGATTATTGCCAGGATTGTAAAGCGATATAATCAGCAAGAAACTGAGACTGCAGGAAAAGGAAAACAGAGATCCCGAACTGCTACCGGTATTTTCTCCGCACATTCTCCGACATACATTTTGTACAAGGTTTTGCGAAAATGAAACAAATGTCAAGGTCATTCAAGAGATTATGGGACATAGAGATATTTCAACGACAATGGATATTTACAGCCATGTGACAAAGGAAAAGTCAACAGAAATTATGAACGACCTGGGAAATAAGATCAAGATATGCTAACTTCACAACAGCCATTCACATATGAGAGCC
>VOFG01001511.1_pt1 | contig 26880 bp, 54 predicted proteins | sample 5384171 | NCBI WGS metagenome assembly VOFG01 (sample SAMN12384726, study PRJNA508395) | human gut metagenome | isolation source: healthy gut F | host: Homo sapiens | reverse complement strand
CATCTTGCATATTGTGGCCGTAGAGGATGGAATTGCTGCTTTGGAAACTCCCATCGCAGCGGCAGTCCAGGAAGATGGTTCCGGCAGAGTTATAGGTGCCATCTATCATCCGGCTCAGGTAATGTTCGTTGTCTTCCCCTGAACCACTGGGTATTGGATCACGGTACCGGGGCAGTAAATCCATCCCACCACATCCGGATTTTCCTGCTGCAAGGCAGCAAAATCCACAGAAATGGGGTCCGTTTCGGCTTTTCCCCAGGCCATGTAGGCGCGTCCTCAGGAGCCCCAGCTGACTCTGTGTGGATAACTTGCGCCGCCGTATCCTGGGTAAACCTGGTCCGCCTGGTGATAACCGGCGTAGATTTCCCAGAGTCGGTAGGGTTGAGACTGCCACGGCCAAGAGCACAACGCAGGGCCGCCACACGAACCTTTTTTCATAGAACCACCCTTTTCTGTCCATTGCCGCTTACAGCAGCATTCCTCCCTGGCCCAGTGGAAGCGATACTCTGTCCACACCTCCAGACCGACAGGCAGGAGACATAGCAGGGCATATACCCCAAAGAATACCCAAGATACCGGGGTAACCGGGTTCATCATAATTCTGGGATTATGCCGCATCCTGGTCTGGCCCAGTAAAACCCCCATCCATACCACCGTCAGGCAGGTAAAAAGCCCCATTACAAAACCACGGTCCCGGTTGTCAAACCGGTAAATGGAAAAGGCGGTACGTCCTTTTCGTCCACTGCCCCGGCTCCATGGATTCTGATGCGGCAGCCAGGGCCTCCACCGTCCAGGTGATGAGTATGGAAAAGATCCGAAGACCATTTGTGAGCCTTCGCAGTATGTTCCTGACGGAGCCCCTGCCAATGCCCTGCTGTGCCATTATGGATTTTCCTGGCCTGCACCCACATTTCGGTACCAGCCGAAGAAGCAGGATAGAAACAGGGACAGTCTGGGGCTGACTCTCCCAGAAGATACACCACCTTATCTGCGGAGAAAGACTGCATACACACAGCTCATCCACATAGCCACCCCAGCCCAAGGTACATCCTAATGCCAGGCCATAGACCAAAGACTCCAGGGTAATCTGGTTGCCAATGAAGTTTTGGCGCAAATTGGTCACCCAAAATGATGATAGCTGCTGTAAAAAGCCCCAGAGCCACAACCAGAGGAACCAAACACAGGCCAAACGCCACAGCTCGGCGTCCTTTTGCGTTTCACGCTGTACAGGAAGGCGGAGCAAAGAGAAATGGCCAGATACACCGGGTGCCGGAAGCACACCGTACCCCGATCACTGCGGTAAAATAAATCAGATTCACCGCCGGATGGCAGCGCTCAAACCCCATAGCCGTCCTCCATCATCCCATATTTTAGCTGTACCCGATCCAGCTTCTCAAACAGCGGGCGGCTGAAGAAAAATAGGGTCAAAAAAGGTCGCCACCCCATGGATACAATTGATCGGAACTCCAGACAGATAAATGGCCTTTGGCCGTCTCCCAGTTGATCGCCGCCGTCTGGGTAAACAGCGCGCAGGTATCCAATAGCGGCCCCACCAGGAGAAAGGACTGCAAAAAGCCAAAAGGGACAAGGGAAGCCGTTTCTTGCTTAACCAGCCCAAACGGTACAGCGCCCCCGGCCAGAAAGCCCGCCGTGCCGAAGGCAAACATCTGCCAAGGCGTCCATGGGCCATGGCCAAAGAGGAAGTTGCTGCTGAAGCCGCTGACCGCGCCCACCAAAAACCGGCCTCCGGGCCAAAGGCCATGCCGGAGATCATGATAATGGCCGTCATCGGCTTAAAGTGGTCGATCATCTTAAACGCCGCCCGGGACGCGACGGCAATGGCACCTGGGACCGCCAACACCACCAGTTCCCTCGCCTGGGGTTTGCGACGCTCGAAAACCAGGAAAAGGGAACCATAGTATACAAAATGATCAGCACACTGGCCAGATAGTACACCCGTCCCCGGCGCGCGGTAGCACAGGTAAATGGTGGCCGGAATCAAACAACAAGTAAAATCAGCAGCGTCAGCCACCCCTGCCTGCTCCGTTCCAGTGAACATTACGCTTCATTTCGGTCTCCTCCCCCATTGACACGGTATAGGTCCACCACATCCCCTGCCGTAATTGGCATCCTCGGAACACATGGCGGCTCATCCGGTTGGCCGCCGGTGGTGTAAAGCTGTTGTTTCCGAAGAAACGGCGGGGCGTGTCAGGGTCAGAATCTGCCCGTCGAAAACATACTGACGCGATCCCCGTATTGGGCGCAAAACTCCACGTCGTGGAGACCATCACGACCGGTGATACCCTGAGCCTTCAGCTTTTTCAGAATTTGGGCCAACTTCTCCCTTAAACTGTTGCCACCATACCCGCTTTTGTCGGCTCGTCCAGCAGGAGGAGACGGCCTCCGGTCAACAAGACCTTGGCCAGAGCTGCCCGCTGCTGTTTCCCCGCCGGAGAGATCATAGGGGTGGGAATCCAGCAGCGGCTCAATTTCGCAGGTTCTGGCTACGCTGGTAATTTTTCCCGGTCCTGGCGGTCATTTCCTCCAGGTCCTCCCGAACCGTTTTTTTCACAAACAGGCTCTTGGGATCCTGTGGCAGCATGGCCAGGCAATTTTGAAACAGCTCTGTCGCCTTGTAGGCCTCCACACGCTTGCCAAACACCCGGATTTTCCCCCCGGTATGGCCTGCAAATCCCGCAGATTGCCTTCAAGGTGGTGGATTTCCCCGCTCCGTTGCCGCCCACAATGGCAAAAGGCTCCCCTTCCGGCACCTCTGCGCTGACGCCCCGGAGCACATCGGGACTATTTCTTTCGTAGCGAAACCACAGCTCCTTCAGGGATAGGGCCGTAGGCTTCCCCTCCCATTGGGAGGGCGCTTCCGGCAGTGACGCCACCTCCGGCGGCTTCCGGAAGGCTTCCAGCAGCCAATTTCTGCCCTCCCGTACGGTGAGGGGGCAGGGGCCTGTTCCCTGGGCTCCGTAAAAGACCCGCACCGGGGCCGGCATGGCGGAAAAACATAGGCGTGGCCCTGCTCCCACAGGAGGCTGACGGTTTTGCGGGGCGTGTCCGCGGCAATGATTTTACCTGATTCCATCACCACCGCCCGGTCCGCCACGGGAAAAATATCCTCCAGACGGTGCTCCGTCATGATCACCGTAGTACCCAGCTCCAGGTTGATCTTTCGAACTGTATTCAGAAAGTCAGAAGCGGCAATAGGGTCCAGCTGGCTGGTAGGCTCATCGAGAATCAGCACCTCCGGCTGCATAGCCATGACGGAAGCCAGGTTCAGGAGCTGCTTCTGCCCACCGGAGAGGCTGTCCACATCCCGATGGAACCAGTCCTGAATGCCAAAATAGCAGGCCATTTCCGCCACTCTGGCCCGCATGGTTTTCTGGTCACAGCCCAGACTTTCCAGGCCAAAGGCCAGCTCGTGCCAGACCTTGTCCGTCACAATCTGCTCGTCCGGGTTTTGCATCACATAGCCAATCCGGGAGGCCTGTTCCTCCGGAGTCACCTCCCCCAGCGGCTTCCCGCAAAAGAGGACCCGTCCACTGCGCTTCCCCTGAGGCGTCAGTACCGTTTTCAAGTGCCGCAGCAGCGTAGTCTTTCCACTTCCGCTTCTGCCGCAGAGCACCACGTACTCCCCCGGCGCGATGGAAAGGCTGACATCCGTCAGAGACGGGCGCCCGCCTGCGGTGGGGTAAGTAAACGTCAGATCCTGGATCTCAAAATGTGCCATTGGAGAGCCTCCCTAAAATGAAGTACCGTTGGAATCAAAAGATAGCTGCAATATGCAAGAAAGCCCCAGGCGTAGCCGCCGGATATCGGCGCAAAGGACAACTGGGGAATAAAAGTCCGCTGCCATACCGCCCAGGGTGGCGGTGCAGCACCGCTGCCAGTAAAAGCAAACATCATCACAAGCAAGAGTCTATCCCCTGCCGTGACACGGAAAACTTGGAAGCAGCTGCGCCTGGCGCTGCCGTAGCCCCGGCTGCGCATAGAAGCCGCCGTGATCACGCTGCCCTCCAAAGCCCAGGATGTCATGGCCGACAGAACCGTCATGCCGGCGGCCACCTTGTCCCGGTATCCTTCCCAGTCCCCTTCCCACAGACCTTCTCGCGCCAATCAGCTGCCGGGTCTGACGGAAAAAGCGGGGAACCAAACGAAACACCATAACCAGAAGGAGAGACAAAGAGGGAGCCCAGTTTCCAAACAGGCACATGAATTTATCGCTGGTCATCACTCGGTTGTAGCAGCCAAACCACAGCATCATCACCACAAACACTCCGGCAATGACCCCACCATAGGCGAGGGCCTCCCCGGTGTAATAGGGCCGCCCAAAGATCGTAAAGAGGACATGCTCACCACGGGGATTAAACAGCGGATTGAGAACTGTCAGAGCAACAAATACAGGCAGCCACATGATAACCTGTCTCCATCCCCCAGGGCCGTGGAGCAGCAGATAGTATCCAGCCGCCGCCACCCACCCGGCCAGGAGGTAGGCGGGATGCTGGATCACCACCCCCAAAGCCGATGGCCCCCAGGAAGAATAGAAACTGGACTGCAGGATGGCAGCGAGAAAAAGGGATCTCTGTCCATAACCGTTAACCCATTCCGCCGCCTACATCAGCCCCCAGGCCGTTGCAGGTGTAGCACCAGACGATCACATCCCCCATCGCTCAGGGTGTAGCTGGAGCAGCCGTAGTTGGGAAACCATCCGTTGACCTTGCACATCCATCCGGACTCGCTGCCGCAGTCAAACTCATAGAGGTTGCCGATTCCCTCTACATAGTAGCTGTTGTACATTGGCGTCCAACTGTACTCCAGCTGAATGCCAGCAGAAGAACAGGCCCGGCACAAAACGTCAAATACCGTTTCCCCATCCTCGAATTCCACCGTAACCGGATAGAGGAGAACCCCATCGGAGGGACATAGCCCGCCTTATCCCCATCTAGGTTATCCCAATTGTCCAAAATTGTGTTGCAGTAAATCGCAATGGAACAGGAGAGGGCGGCTCCGTCTCCGGGGAGGCGGTTCCGTGGCTTCCGTCTCAGTGGCGGGGGCTCCGTCTCCGGTGACTTCGTTTCCGGAGGCTGCGTCGCCGGAGGCTGCGTCGGCTGGGGATTTGAGGCCGCCGGACTCAGATCGGGGCATCGGTACCTATGGGCTGGGTTTCCCCCTCTGTCATGGTAGGCTCTGTGGGGGCCGTGGGGGCTGTTAGGGCCGTGGGTTCCGTGGGCCGGGTTTCCGGCTCTGTGACCTTCAACTGCTGCTGCAGCTGCTCCTGCATGGCGGCGGCGCGATCCGCCTCCAGCCGGTCCAGATCTTCCTTGCTGTAGCAAAGCTCCACCACTTCATTGGCCCGGCGCATACAGGAGATGGCGAACTCGTTCAGAGCCTGAAGGGACGCCGCCTCTATGGAAAGGGGTATCCCCTGCCCAGCTCAGCATTTGCCCGGCCGCTGCCGTCTGCTCGCCCCAGGAAACCTGGCCGGCGTAGACGCTCAGGCTCCGGGCTCCGCTGCGGACGCTGGCAAAGGCGGCGGTGTCCTGAAGATGCAGCGGCTGATCCTCCCCAGGGTCAAGGTGATAGGGTTTGCAGATGTTGCCAAGCAGAACGCCTCTCCTGCGCTCATTCCCAGAGCGCAGGCCGCAGACGCAGACTCCTGGACCTTCAGCTCCGTCTTCTCATTGAGGGAAATCAAGAACTCTCCCCAATCTGAATGGAAGCGGTACCGCGGGAAGATGTGACAATGGTATCCCCCTTACGGAGCACCGTATCCGAATCCACCGGATACGCGACACCCCCCTGCTGCATGGTGACAACTCCCCGGATCTCCCTCAGGGTAGCCGCCTGGGCGTCATGGTCAAACCAGCCACGAATGAAGCCGGCCGTCAGGACCCCGGCCGCCGCAATCACCAGGATCAGGATCACCATGATTAAATTTGCAACCTTCCGTTTTTTCATCGGGCAGTATCCTCCTGTCATAGCACAAATGAGAACCGGCAAATCACTGGCAGCCCCTGGCTCCCCCCTGGGGGCATGTGCGTACCGCTAAGGGCTAGGAGAGCCGAAAGCTATGTACTGGCGCGGGGAGCAAGGGAAGCCCATATTTGGGTATCTGTCGCTCATCCGGTCTATACGCATAGAACGGCAAAGGAGAGCGGTCAAGGCACCGCCCTCCCGCAAGGGGAGGGGCGGGTCTTGACGCCCCTCTTTTTGCCAGGGTTTTGCCTACCTTACATGGAAATTTTTGTTTATTTCTGCGTCCGCTTCTTTACCTGAGGAGCCAGCAGAGCTGCCGCAGCCAGCAGGCCCAGGATCAGGGTCACCGTGTACAGGGCAATGGGACTGTCATCCCCAGTGGCCGGGTTACTGGGTTTCTTTCCGGAATTGCTGGGCTTCTTCGGGTCCGTAGGAGCCGCCGGGTCTGTAGGCGCCGCCGGATCCGTGGGTTTCGAGGGATCGGTGGGCTTTGCAGGGTCCGTGGTTTCGTCGGATCCTCCTGGTTCCCCTTTGAATGGTGACGTCGCTCATATCATAGAGGCTGGTCTTCCTGTCCTTCAGCCGGAAATAGGCGGTCAGAGCATAATAGCCTTGCTCGGTGGCCATGCCGTTGCGTTCGCCGCTGGTCAGGTGCCGGAAGCCGCCGCCCTCTACCACATAGCTGCACAGGGCGTCCAGCACACTGTGGCCGTTCTGGATGAAGCGGGAGTCGGTGTGGATCCAGACCCAGGGCTGTCAGGAGCTACCACCACCTGGGCGCAGGACTCACTGTTGGGTAGGGATTCCCTGCTGGGTCCAGGGTATAGAAGCCACCGTCGTTCTGCTGCAGCTTGGACAGAACCTGGAGGGCCTGATCCACCCCGGTCCGACCTTCTCCTGGGTCTTATAGTACGGGGCCAGAGCCTGAATGGCCATGCCTGTCATGTCCGCGTCGCAATCTGGCCGCTGATGGTCCAGCTGCCGTCAGGCAGCTGCCCGGCCAGAATGGCGTCAATGAGCTTCTGCCTGGTCACAGGGTCTGCGCCGGAGGTTGCGGGGATCTCGTAGTCGTAAATCCATGGCGATCAGAGCCCAGATGATGGGCCGTTGATTCCTGCTTCTTCACAAACTTCATGTCCGTCAGGCCTTTGAGCGGATTGGCCGCCCACGTTGGTCACATCCTTGCCCATGGCCGTGAGGGGCCAGGGATCAGCCGGGAATTATCCGTAGACTTGCTGTTGCTGTGGAGGCGGCCCTGCCGGTCGATTTTTTGTTCACATAAGAGACCACGTTGTCGTAGTAGCCTGCGGGAACCTCTCTGCCGCTTCTGGCCAGGCCCAGCACCATCCACTCGCCGCCGATGGAGCCAACGGTGGGGTATGCTCCTTGCCCAAGGCAGTCAGGTAATCTCCCGTGGCCTTGTAGGCGGCAGCCGCGTCTGCATGGGCATCTTCAAATAGGCCAGGCGCTCTCGGCATCCACCAGCTTCTGGTAATTGCTCACCAGCTTCTTCTGAGATCCGTCAGAGCATCGTAAGCCGCCCGGCCTCCCCGATGGCCTTTTCGCTGTCCAAGGTAACCGTGCCAATGGCGTCGATCAGGGCCTTTACCCGGTCGGCTGCTGCCTGGTCCTCGTCCGTCTTCTTCAGCTCTGCCAGAGCCGTCTCCGCCGCAGTCAGGGCGTCGTAAATCCGGACCAGCAGCTTCTGGGCCTCCGTCAGCTTGTCATAAGCCTCCCGGCCGCCACAATGGCCGCCTCGCTGTCCAGGGTGACGGGGTGCCGATGGCATCGATCAAGGCTTCCACAGCTTTGGCAGCCTTATGGTTTTCCTCGGCATTTGGGCCTCCGCCGATATCCTCGCCCAGGTCTCTGGTATACAGCCATTCCACATAATCGTCATTGCTGACTAGCTCCAATGCGGCAGACTGTCCCGGGAAATTGGTCGTACCATCATGGTGATGCGGTACATCCACCCGCTCATACTTCCATCGCTGAATTCTCCCCAGCCCTCTATTGCTTTGACATACACACCATACTCCGAATGTTCATCCACATCGAGAGCAAGGCCGGTCTTTTTCAGCAGGGTATATGCCGTTTCTCCTTCTTCAATTTCATAGCGAGTCTTTTCCAGGTAAGTCTCTCCCTTTGGATCCACCACGCTAATATAGGCGTACTGCTCCGTTACCTCCGGAATCGTCCTGGGTTCCCTTCACTGTAACAGCTATCTCTTTGCGAATACTCGTTTCACTACCAGCGCCTGTTACAATTGCAGTCAGTGTAACATGGATATCCGACGCACCTCTTGTCACCTTTCCATCATTGAAATGACCAAGGGCTTATCCGACAGCCAGACGATAGAAGTACCAAATGCGCCGCTGTTGGGCAGCTCAAGGTCTGCTATCACAGCAGAGACATCACCCAAGTCCAGCGCCTCAGTTGCATCCATAGTGAGTGTTGCTCTAACGTTGCGTCATCTTCCAACTTGGAAATGTCACTGCAATACTTCAACGTCAGTGCAACCCATCCTCCGGCTTGCCATTCATATCTGTAATACGTTTCTGCCCATCATACAGATACCATCCAGTTCCTTCACCGGCATAAACGCCACAGACCTCCACAATCTCCTTACTAGTGGGTGTCAAGCTAAATCCATATTCCAGCGATGCTTTCTGCAAAATCTCGAGATATGTACTGCCACTTGCATCAACAGGTGCCGTACTGAAAAGCGTTCCCTGGTTAGCAGTCCCCAAAATTGTGACAGAAATGCTGCCTACCGGCTTCAGATCTTTAAGCGCCGCCTTGAGCTCAAAATAAGCCCGGCCAAACCCATACTCTGCATTCTCTACAGCCTTTGGCTTTCCATTGCCGCCCGAAGTGCAGCAATGGAGGCCTCTGTATAGGTGTCACTTTCAGCCAATATGCTTTCCGCTTCCCTGATGTATGCAGACAGCTGATCCGTTGTGGGGTTCTCGCTGACCCAAACATTGCTGCCATGGTACAAATCTGCGAAAGCAATCCCTGGTTGTGTCTTAAACTCCCCGTCGGCATTTTCAAAATACTTTTTGTACAGCAATCCAATGATGCTGGTACCGTCCTCCTGAATCCACTCTTCCCCGTTCCGGAAGTCCCAGCCAGAAATGCCGCTTCTCATTGCGGCAACCGAGCCAATCAAAACGCTGTTGGTTCCCACGGATGCAGAATACCCATCATACGGATGCCCGCCAATCAGCCCATACTGGTCATCGGTGCTGTCATGGACCAACGCTTCCAAGCAAATTTCCCTGAAAACGTCAAAATAGCCCTTGTACGTTTCGGCATTTTTGTCATCCGGATGGGTGTAAATGTAATTTGCAACCGGAACCATAGCCCAGCTGCCGTAATCTGCCCCCTGGCTGAGGGAGGCCATCATACCGCGGCAACGTTCTGTCACCGACCCAAAAGCTCCGGCGTCGTGGAGCCGGAGGCCTCCAGGCCCATAACAGGAAAATGGGCTCTGTCCATGCGCCCCAATAGTAGGAATCCTCTGTTTGGTTGATATAGCCATGCAGCCGTTGGACATAATTCACCCTGGTAATCATAGGGGTTGTCACCCTGTGCAACAATCTGCAAAATGGCTGCTCCGATATCCGTACCGGCCCATTCCCGTCCTGCTTTTTATGGTTCTTGAGATTGTACACAGAGAAGCCATACTGGTCGAAATCCTCCCGGAGTACCGATTTCGCCATCCAAACATCCCAGTACGAACTCGTGAGGTTGCGGTTGGTCTGGTAATATTCTCGCAGCTGATAGACAGCTTTGGTCACCAGGTCATCCTCACTGACGGTTCTGCCAACGGTAACCGCAAAGGCCCGGGTGGCGGCTTCCTCGCCCTTGGTTACAGTAGCCGTCAGCGTCACCTTCTGCTCCGAATACGACACCGTCACTTTGCCGGTATCAGAAATGGCGGCGGGATTCGAGCTACTCCAGGAAATGGCACTCCCGTTTGCTCCGCTGACAGGCAGGTCGATGTTCTCCGTGACAAATAGGGGAATGACAATGGCGTTCCGGTCATCATGAACCGCAGCCTTGTCTGTCCGCCCGCCATGGGGAATAACCTCCACTGCAAAGCTTCTGGATGCTTCCGCGGAGCCAAAGGTCACCTTCGCCGTCAGAGTCACAACCACGGCAGGCCTCCTTCGGCAGGTCTATTTACCACGCCAGTGACCGGATCGATGACTGCCGGGTTGCTGGAGATCCATTGAATGCTGCTGCCAAACCGTCCAGAGGTGGGCAGAAACAAATTTTCTGTCGCCGTAGTCGGAATGGATAGGGTATCCAAGTCACGGGATATTGTGTCTGCCTCCGACAACTCCGGCGCATATACAAAGGTCGCCATCACGGCATCATTGTAGAGATAATCCCCAGTGCCACAGAGCCGCGCCATACAGTTGCGCCGTCAATCCTTGCCGTTGAAATCGGTAAATTCCGATTAGGCCATGTAAAATATGATCCCAAATCATCGTGTGTAAACTTATTATTATTTTCATTATCAATATGTTCTTGAGTTATAAAGTTAAGCAGTAGCCGGTCCATCAGGCCGAGCTCATCCACCTTCTCCTTTTCTCCGGCTGCAATCAGGGCAGAAATATATTGGGGCAATATTTTGTCCCCTTTGATAGCCGCTGTCATTTGGGGAATTGATCCCTGGTAGGAGCCTTCCTTCTCCCGATAAAGCACCTCAAAAGTGTACAGGAGGCCCGTGAGCTCCTTCCTCGCAATGTCCTTCAGTTGATAGGAAGTTCCGCCCACGGTAACCGGCGTCTCATCCTCCAGCCAACGGGCCAGGAGCAACGCAGCATCGGTTTGTGTATAAAATACTGACGCCATGAGCATATCCAATCCAGTTTGACCGATCATGCGTCCATTGGGGATCTCCCACACAACGCCTTTTGCGTTTTCGTATTTGGCATCGCCAAAGCTTTCCAGGTAGGTCTCAATGGCGCCAGTCCGCGTCTGCCGTTCATTCCCCCCTGCAAGCTGCCAGTTGCCGCCGGCATAGTACATTTCAAAGCCAGCAGAGAATAGGTGTTGGTGATGCTGGCCCAACAGGGATCGGCTTGACGCCGTGGTGGGGGTGAAGTTTCCATCCTCCCCCAAATTGATAAAATCTCTTCAATCAAATCAGAAGCGGTCTCTGCAGGGGAACCCGTAGTCCCGCTTATGGTACTGCCGGGGTCCTCCCCGCGCCATCACATCAATGGCAGCCATGGCTTCCCCGAGCCCAGCTTGACACTACTCCTGCTGCTGTAGGCCGTGCCGTCCCCACAAAATCCGCTTGCAGCAGAATTCCCGCCGTCTGCCCAGAGTCTCTCGTCAGAGCATATACCGCCAGCGCCGTGAGGGGCGAATATTCTGACTTCCGCTCATAGTAGGCCAGGTTGGCTTCTTTTGCGGCGGTGATGTCCTCCCCGCTTGCAGCTGTCACCGTCCCTGGCAGCAGACTGGCCAGCAGCGCCAGCGCCAGCAGCAGTGACACCGCCCGCCTACTCCAGTCCCTCCGCCAAATCTTGGGTTTCATGTTTGCATTCTCCTTTCCAGTCCATGGACTGCCGCAAAGCGGGACGGTCAAGGCCGTCCCCTGCCAGGTACTCCCGTCCCTCCAGCAGGGTCAGGCCTTGACGCCCCATGTTTGCAACCAGCCTACCGAATCAATTCACTTTAGGCAGCAGGATAATAGATTTCATACTCGCTGATGTCGAAGACAATCTCCATGCCATCCACCAGCTCGTAAGACGTGCCATACAGAGACAGGGCAGTGAGCTCACCATTCTGAGTGCAGGCAATGTTCCAGCCAGTGCCGCTGAATACATCATAGGTAATCCTGTTTACAACTTCCTGGCGGGTGGGGTTGTATGTAATGTTCTGGCTTCCACATAGTGGATGTAACCGCCTGCAGGTCCTCTCCACCGGGTTGGCATCCCAACCGCCTTCGATCACATAGACGTCATGATTGTAAAATGCCGCAATGATGGCATCCAGCACATTGACCTGAAGGCCAGCCGGAGCATTGTATACCGAGTCGCGAATCAATCCATCCACAACCAGTTCCTTGATGTCATCGATGCTCATTTCATAGTTCAGGATATAGTAGTTCGCATTGGCGTCCGCCATGGTAGGTGTGCCGCCCTTGTAAGCCTGTGCGACAGCGTTACCGTTAGCATCGATACCGCCCCTTGGTGAACTTGTTATAGGTAACGGAAACCGTGACTGTGCCAGACGAAGTGGCTTCGGTTGCAAATACGGAGCTGCTCATGGCAAAGACCATGGCCAACACCAACAGCAGGGACAGGAACTTTTTGATGTTCTTCATAATGAGAACTCTCCTTTTAATATGAATATGTATTTTTCGTAGGTTTTGCACTGCGGGCCGAAAGGTACCGCAGCAACCTGCCACCTGGGAAACTGCGGGCAGGTCCGCATGTCCAAATGGGATACAGCGCCGCGCGCCCCTCTCGTCAGAGAGGCAGCGAGCCTGTATGCAGGAGAATTTATTGTCACAGCCCGGGCTGTTGGCAATCTCAGGGTTCCAAATGCGCTGCATCGTTTCCAGTTTTTGGCAAATAAAAAGATCACACTGGTATCCTCATGCCAATGCGACCGTCCTTTCTCGCCTCACTTGTCCCTCGCCCCTGGGGGGCGCCCTTCAAGCTCGAGCATCGTCGGTATTCTGGCTCATGCATTGGGAAGCAAAGGGCTTCTGCGCTTGGATTCCGCCTTCCCAGGTTTCCCAGTGACCGGATTGCTCCATGAATACAAGCTCCTGCATTTACAGCAACAGGCAAAGCTCCGGACTCTAACCGGATTTCCTAATCACCGCACCTGCCGTCTTTGGCAGTCTTAATGGGTGACACGATGCAGCATATTTACTTTTCACGTCAAAAGATATTCCCTTTTTCAAAGAAAAAAAGGCTATGCTTTGCGCTCACCGCGCCGCTCCCTTTACGTTAAATATCTTGATTTTGATTATAAGCTTAAAAGGGGAGAATGTCAATAGGGTTTTTCAAAAGCAGAATCCACCCATTCCGCACTTCATTAGCACCTTTATGTCATCCTTTTAAAAGAAAATCCCCTGGAGACAGAATCTGAAATTTCTGGAAAATTCTGGCATATTGCTCCATTTTTATTTCCACAAGATAAATTTCTTCCACACCGCATCCCAATTCTCGCCCCTGAAAATTTTTTTCACTATTTTCTAACAAACATATTTTATCTCGGATATAATTATGCTATAATGGTGGAGCTGGCACAAGTCAGCTTTTAGGAGGTACTGTTATGAACTGAATTTTGACTTGAAGAGGCTTTTTGGCCCGCTGCCGCTATTTGGGCGGGCCAGCCAATCAACAGGCCCTTTGACGCTTCTGCGGGAGGTGCAGGACCACTGCGGAGGGTCCCTGCCCCAGGCCGCTCTGGAGGAGATTGCCGAGCCCTGGGGGTGAAGTGCTCCTTCCTGGCCGCCATCGTCCGACGGTATCCCAGCCTCCGGCTGGCAGGAGCCGCCCACCGGTTAGAGCTTTGCGGCGGCCCCAACTGCTCCAAAGCGGGTTTGACCCAGTTTGTGGAGAAGACCTATGACGTCAGGCCCGGCGGCGTCAGCACACAGGGCAACTTCAGCTATCACATTTCCGGATGTCAGCGGTCCTGTAGAAACGGTCCTGCGCCTCATGGGACGGAACCCAGCACACCGGCGTCACCCCAGAGCACATTCGCGCCTGGGTCGCCGGCAAACTATGAAAACATGCAGCCCCTGCTGCAGACAGGAGAACGCCATGAATGACCACCCTTGCACTCGCGCCTTTGACCACCAGGGCGGGACAACCGTTCCCTGGATCATTGGCGCCTCCATCGCCTCTGTAACCACCGTCAGTCTTGCCACATTTTTTGGTCCCGCCAGGCTGGGTTCTGGCTGCTGGCGCTGCTGGCCGCCAGCTATTTGCCCACACCCAGTGACGGACCCCGTCTGAAGCTGCACGGAGTCTCCTCCTGCCTCTGGTTTGGTTTTGCAGCCCTGGTCTTTGCAGCCTTCTGCGCCCTGGGCTGCTGGTGGCTTTCCTTTCCACCCCTGCTGGGGACTGCCTTTGGCTGCCCTCCTTCTATTCCACCTGCACCGGAAACATCCTTCCGCCTACCCCCGGCAGGCAGATGACGTTTCAGCGCTCCCCTTCTCAGGTGGGGACGCCCTTGTATTTTTCCATCATGCTTGGCCTTTGCCGCCCTGGGCGTTTTTGCTCTGCCCCTGACCATCTCCCTGCTCCTTGTTTTCCTCTCTCTGCTGGCAGCCTCTGTCGCCCTCTGAACTGGGCCTGGGCATTGCCCTGGAGCCGGACGGCCTTGCTGTTTACAGCCCTCAAGGGCATCTGTTTTACCCTGGCAGGCCCTTTGGCAGGCCCCAACTTGGTTTTAACAATTGGTATCTATATGACCAGCAAAACCGGCACATCTGCACCATCCCCGCCCAGGAGGCCGCTGCAAGCCCCCTCGTTGAAATCCTGAAAAATCCTACGCCGCGACCCCAGAGAAAATGCCTGACTCTCAATCTTTTTCTTGCCTTTTGCCTCCTCTGTGTGATACTCTAAAGAAAATCTACAAAAGGAGCCATGAGCATGAAAAATACGAGCTGATTCGGGGAGCGCTTCACCGCCTGCTCCGGCGACCGGCACCCCCAAACCACCATGGAGGAGCTTACCCTCCAGGATCCGGCGGCCTATGTGCAGGACCTGTTTCACCTGGAAAGCACCTCCGGATCGACCAACGCCAAGCCGGCGCCAGCCTGGTCTTTGACGTTTACACCGGCAGCATCCACCAGCGATTTACCTTCACCGAGCTGTGACGCTCCGTGATCACCGCCAGCTACTCTGAAATATTTTATTATTGGGCTTTGGGCTTGTCACAAGACAAAAGAATCTTGTGACAAGCCCAAAGGCAATCCTTCAGAAATCAGCCCTTCAGCGCCTCTTCCACAGCCACAGCCACGGAAACGGTTGCGCCCACCATGGGATTGTTGCCCATGCCCAAGAAGCCCATCATCTCCACATGAGCCGGGACGGAGGAGGAGCCTGCAAACTGGGCGTCGCTGTGCATCCGGCCCATCGTATCGGTCATACCATAGGAGGCAGGGCCTGCCGCCATGTTGTCCGGGTGCAGGGTCCGGCCGGTGCCGCCGCCGGAGGCCACAGAGAAGTACTTCTTGCCCTGCTCCACGCACTCCTTCTTGTAGGTGCCGGCCACAGGGTGCTGGAAGCGGGTGGGGTTGGTGGAGTTACCAGTGATGGACACATCTACCCCTCGTGATGCATAATGGCCACGCCCTCGCGGACATCATCCGCACCGTAGCAGCGGACAGCAGCCCGCTCGCCCTCGGAGTATTTGTACTCCTTCACAATCTTCAGTTCGCCCGTGTAGTAATCGAACTGGGTCTGCACATAGGTGAAGCCGTTGATCCGGCTGATGATCTGAGCCGCGTCCTTGCCCAGGCCGTTGAGGATGACCCGCAGGGGCTCCTTCCGGGCGCGGTTGGCCGAACGGGCAATGCCGATGGCGCCCTCTGCTGCGGCAAAAGACTCGTGACCAGCCAGGAAAGCGAAGCACTTGGTCTCGTCCCGCAGCAGCATGGCACCCAGATTGCCGTGGCCCAGGCCCACCTTCCGGTCTCCAGCCACGGATCCAGGGATGCAGAAGGCCTGCAGGCCAATGCCGATGGCCTCTGCTGCCTCGGCAGCAGTCTTCACGCCCTTCTTGATGGCGATGGCGGCGCCTACGGTATAGGCCCAAGCAGCATCCTCAAAGCAGATGGGCTGGATATTCTTGGTGATGGTATAAGGGTCAAAACCCTTCTCCTCGCAAATGGTCTTGCACTCTTCCACAGAGGAAATACCATACTGAGCGAGGACACCGTTTATTTTGTCGATTTTTCTTTCGTAACCTTCAAACAAAGCCATTGTGCTGTCCTCCTCTTATTCTGACGGGGTCAATATACTTTACGGCGTTATCAAACTGGCCGTAGTGGCCCTTGGCCTTTTCCAAAGCCTGGTTGGCGTCGTCACCCTTCTTGATGAAGTCCATCATCTTGCCCAGGTTTACAAACTCATAGCCGGTGATCAGGTCATCGCCGTTCAGGGCAACGCGGGTCACGTAGCCCTCGGCCATCTCCAGATAGCGGGGTCCCTTTAGCCCGGGTGGCAAACATGGTGCCCACCTGGCTCCGCAGGCCCTGCCCAAGTCCTCCAGGAGGCGCCTACAGCCAAGCCGCCCTCGGAGAACGCAGACTGGCTGCGGCCGTAGACGATCTGAAGGAACAGCCCCGCATAGCGGTGTTGATGGCATCACAGACCAAGTCCGTGTTCAGCGCCTCCAGAATGGTCTTACCGATGAGGATCTCTGCGGCCATGGCGGCAGAATGGGTCATGCCGGAGCAGCCCAGAGTCTCCACCAGGGCCTCCTCGATGACGCCCTTTGATATTCAGAGTCAGCTTGCAAGCGCCCTGCTGAGGAGCGCACCAGCCCACGCCGTGGGTGAAGCCACTAATATCCTGAATCTCCTTGGCCTGAACCCATTTGCCCTCTTTCGGGAATGGGGGCAGGGCCGTGATATGCGCCCTTAGCCACGGAGCACATGTGTTGCACTTCTGCTGAGTAAATCATGGCAATATTCCTTTCTTTTCCAAGACCGGGCCCATACCCAGTCCATAGTAGAATCACTTCGGGGAATCCCACAATTCCCAAGGATATTATACCGTCCCAGGGGACAATTGTCAATCTGTCACAGAAGAATCTTCAGGAAACGTATGTGTCAAGTAGCCATTGGCAAGTTTTTTTCCTGAGTAAGCTGACGCTCTTTTTAGAGCACTGCTTTACTAATCTGAAGAAAATGAGGGCAAAATACCTACGTTCTGGTCTTTTGTCATTTATTTCATTGAGAATTACTACCCTCTGAAATCGAAACACAGCTACGAGTTCTGGACAACGTCAAGATTAGCATAAACGGGAGTGGATGAAGAGACAGCAAAAATATCTCTATTTTAAACACAAATAATTTCGACTTCGTTAGACTTGACGAGCTAACACATAGGTGTTCTATGCCGATTTGCAAAGCAGCGAGGTGGCGTTTTCGGGAATAAGGCCTGGGGAATATCCAAAAAACTTGACAAGTCTATTTGGCACATACCCTGCCTGGGCGGTATTTTCTTTTAGATTGACGAATCCTCCTGTTTCCGGTACAATAAAGACAAAAAGAAAGTAACAGGAGGGTTGTCTGTGGATAAGAAAGCGTTGCGCTCTAAAATTCGGCGCCAAAAAGGCGGCCATGACTCCGGCCCAGATTGAGGCTTGCAGCCGGGAGCTGACCCGGAAGGCCCTGGCCTCTCCCTCTATGAAGCTGCCCAATCGGTCTATGGCTATTTGCCTTATAATCAAGAAGTACGTACCCTGGAGCTCCTCCAGGCCGCCTTGACAGCGGCAAGGGGGTTGCCGTGCCCAAGGTGTTTGGAGACACCATGCGTTTCATCTGGCTCACCAGTCTGCAAGACGTCGCCCCCGGGTACTGCGGCATTCCGGAACCTCTGGCAGACAGTCCGAGGCTGACGATCCCCACGCTCTGGTCCTGATGCCCGGGCTGGCCTTTGACCCGGCGGGCCACCGCGTCGGCTACGGCGGCGGCTTCTACGACAAATTCCTGGCGCAGGAGCCGGAGCATCCCACATTGGCCCCTGTGCTACGGCTTTCAGCTCTTCCCTGCCTGGAGACTGATCCCCACGATATTCCCGTGGACCAGGTCTTGTGGGGCACAGGTACCGGAGGAATTGGTATGAAATACATTTGGCTTGTGTTATTTTGGCCGCCGTGTTTGGCCTGTGCTTTTTTGCAGACCGATGCATTGGCAAGGTGCAGGCGCGGGCTCAAAGGCGGCCAGCTGTGCGGCTCCCTCTGCGCTATCCCCCCTGCTCTGCGTTCTCCTGTTGCTGGTCGCTCCGGTTTCCGCCTGGTATGGCGTCACCGTCTGTTTGTCGCCGGGGCCGTCCTGCTAGCAGGTATTTCCCTTTACGCTGCCTGGACCTACCACAGAACCGGAATTGATTACACCAGCGACTGCTTCACTTTTCGCGCAGGCAGCCAGCTGAAAACCTTTTCTTTCAGCCAAATCCAGGGGCAGCAGGTAGCCATCTCCCGCCGAACTGTCTGTCTGGTTCTGTGCACGGAGGAAGGAAATGTAGTCCTCTACAGCAACATGCAGGGCTTTTCAGCTTTCCTGAAACCGCTTATACCAATTGGTGCCGTCAAAAAGGTCTGGATCCCCAGGCTCCAGGACTGGCACAATCCCGCAGATCACCGCTGGTTTCCCGACCAGCCCGATGAAACACATTAGGAGGCCGCTATGCAACATTCCCCAAGGAGAACCCGGGAGCTGGAGCTGCTCCCCTTGACGACGCCCTACGCCTGGCACAGGAGCCAGCGCCCGGACTATGACGTGAGCCGCTGGCTCTATGTGCCCAAGGTCTACAGCGAATACCGGTACATATTGGGGACCCGAAAAGCCCTCATTTGTATGGGCATCAATCCCTCCACCGCCATCCCGGACCGGTTAGATAATACCCTCAAGTCCGTGGAGCGCATCGCCCTGGCCAATGGTTTTGATAGCTTCCTTATGTTCAATGTCTACGCCCAGCGGGCCACCGATCCAGATTCCATGGAGCGCCGCTGCAATGAAAGGCTGCACCAAGAAAACCTACGGGCCTTCCAATACCTTCTGTCCCTGAGCCCGCAGCCTGCCGTGTGGGCGGCCTGAAACCATCATTGAAAAAGCAGGATTACTTGGCCGTCTGTTTGTCCGATCAAATTGCCCTAGGTCAGGGGCAGGCGCCCGGTGGTTCACTGCCGGTCCTATCTCCAAAAAAGGGGCACCCCATCATCCCCTTTACCTTCGGAAAGACGCGCCTTTGAATCCCTTTGACCCGGAGCTCTACTGCCAGAATATCCTAAAGGTCCCTGTCACAGCGAAATAGAGGCCCAAAATGCCAACCACGCCAGAAATGGAGCGCTGTCCTTTCTGACGTGGTTGCTTTATGAGGTCCCAGCCACTGGAGGTCTGGACAGCGCTTCGCCATGCCCTGGGCATGCCGGCTTATTCTCCTCCCGGTCAGGCGATAGACAAATACCACCCCGCCCCAGCCAGGGCAGGCGCCCTCCCGTCCCCGGCGGCAATCGTAGCAGCGCATAACTCAGCCCCGGCGGTGACACTCGCCCCGGCTCCCGGAATGGCACTGTGGATAACCGGAGGCTTTGGGTCCTTGGCTTCCCAGGGAATGGTCTCCCGCTTTTTTCGTCCTTCATACTTCACCCTCCTCGGTACGATACTACTCATAGGTTGCAGAAAACGGCGAAATTTATGCATGGAGATCCTATCATCCCCTTCCATTTCCTGGGAAATTCCAGTCGTGCCGTATAAAAGCCTCCAATTTGTTCCATACTAACAGGCAGAACGCCGCTTATGCGGCTTGGGAGGTATCATTATATGAAGGTAAAGGACGTGATGACCCCCGGGTCATCCGGGTCGGCCCCGAAGAGCCAGCAGCCGTGGCCGCCAGAATGCTGGCCCGGTACAATGTGGGTGCGCTGCCAGTTTGCGACGAAAACGGGAAAATCTGCGGGATGATTACAGACCGGGACATCGTCCTCCGGTGTCGCCCCAGACCGGAACCCAGAAAAGGTGCCTGTACGCCACATTATGACCGGACGCGTAGTCACCGTTGGCGCAGACATGAGCTTGGCCGCCGCCGCTGAAAAAATGGCCAGGGAACAAGTCCGCCGCCTGCCGGTGGAGGACCGTGGCAAGCTCTGTGGCATGATCACCCTGGGAGATCTGGCCAACGCCCCGAGTACGCCATGGAAGCCGCCGAGGCCTTTGGCCAGATTTGCTCCGGCATCAGCAACCGCTGACCTCTTTTCCCAATCGAGTAGGAGGCTAATTCTCCAGCCGACCTCCCACACCACCGTGCGTACCGTTCGGTATACGGCGGTTCAATCGCATAAGTGCAGAGACTCGTACCGGTCAAGGATGCTATAGTATCCCGCCTGTGCGAGTCTTTCTTTGAGAGTGCCCTCTGTACATGACCATTCTTTGCCATGTGCCAGTAGGCTTTCCGGCAATTGCTTACAGCCCACGCCTGCCACTCTGGTATCCCCAATTGCATGAGGCTCTTTACTCTCGTCTTGGGTTTCTTCCATTGTTTCCAGAAGTTCTTCCCGGTGTTCTCTCAACCAGGGCAATGCCTGTTCCACCGTCATCCCATCAATTCCAGGCGCTCCCTTGTTGGCTTTGACCCGCTTGCAGGCTCTGTTCAGGTTCTCCTGCTCAGGATCCTTTCAAGCAAATCCGCACCGCCCTGTTCCTTTCCTTCCTGACTGCCAACACTCTGCGCTCCCCATACCCTTCGTGTTCCGCACTATCTCTTTGTGGGCAGCCCGCCTCTTTGCGGTATTTCCGTTCATCATGCTGACCTCCTTCTGTAACTTACTTGGGACTAACGATTGTTCGGTCATTCCCAGTTTTTTCCGGTACTATGGCCTCTGCTGACTTCTTGCGGTTCGTTGTTACTGCGCATTTTTCCCCAATGCGTCCGCAAGACCTCCCGGGTACTCACGTTCTTTTCCTCTTTACCTGCCGCATTTACCGAAAAGCGATTCCGTAGCGATTGGGCTTTGTTTTGCTATGCAACTTACCCTCGCCTCCGGCCTTATATGCGATTTCTGTTCGTCAGACCAGAGCTTTGCCCATTCGGGGAACTTTCAGCCCCTATTCCGGCTTCCTTCAGATTCCGCCTCACGACGGGCACCCTTGCCTTTGGCTAACCCTTCCCACTACCGGGCGGATTCGGGACTTTCACCCTATAGAATGTGCGCTCACCGGGCGCATTAGACGACTCCGCGTCCTTTCCGAAGAAAGGGCGCGGAGCAGAGAAAAATAAAATTAATATTTCAAAAGATAATCAGAGCACCGCTCCAAAAATCTGGCGGATGGCCGCCAGATTGGTGCGGTATTTGAATCTAGCACCTGTGGAGCTGCCGACCAGCAGGAGCCTGGCATTGTTCAGGCTGTTTAGATCCCGTGATACCGTACCGGAGTTCAGATCCAAAGCCTGGGCCAGCTCATGGCCGCTCATGGGTTCATCCCGCATGAGCCGTAGCATCTGAATCCGAGCCGGATTGGCTATGAGCCGCAGGGCTTCCAGCTCTACCTCATTGGGGATGGTCTGGCTTTCGGGCTGCTCTCAGCAGGATCGATATACACGCCCATGTGAAACCGGGTGCTGCGAAGCTGGTTATCATACCGGCCCGGCGAACAAACAGGGAAAAACCGGAAAAGCCAGTTCCATCCGCTCAATACGGGTGTCGGACAGACGAACCCGACTGAGAAAGAAGGAATCCGGCGAGTTCTCCCGGAAGGCGCGCTGCCAGTGCTCGGTGAGCTGGGGAATCTGACTTGGTCCATGGCTCCAGAAGCGCGGGCAGAGTCTGAGTCACCGGGCTTAAGATTTCCAGCAGCCGGTTCAGGTGCAGGTCAAAGGCGGAAAGCACCTCCAAAAGCCGCATCCGATACCACTCCGGAATTGCCAGGCCTGCCAGCTCTTCAGCCAGAGACAGGTTCTTCTGACCGTCCTCACGAAAGTCCAGAGTAAACTCGTCAATGCCATCGATCTCAGGGAAGCCGTCGCGCTGGCGTTGAGCCCAGCGCCGGAAATGTCCTGGGCATAAGCCTGGGGCTCGGAGTGCCTGATGGCTAGATAGCTGTAAAGCATGGTGCAACCCAGGCAGGAGCCGTGGTCGCTGAGCCCTTCCAGGGGCACATCCTCGAAATAGAACCGAACCCGGGATCCTCCGGATCCATACCGGAACAGGCCGATGCCTGGATGGAGCGGAGCCGGTCCTTTGGGAATGCAGTACGGCCCTTCCCCGACCATGGCTCCTGCAGGAGTATGATTGACCAAACCATGCACCAGCTCTGCCGCTTCCAGCAGCCAGCAGGGTGCTGATAGATAATCAGTTCCACAGGCATCACTCCTTGCTGATGATCTGGCCTCATTATAACAGTTTTTTCTTTCCAAACGCAAGTCCTCTGGAACCCCGGCGGGTACCTCCGCCGGGGTCTTCTTTGTCAGAATTGCTCAGGGAGCATCACCAGGGTGTGGATCCGCATCAGAATGGCGGCCAGCTCGGTTCGCAGGGCCTGGGACTGGGGTTTCAGTTTCCCGTCGCTGCCCAGGATGATTCCCTGCTCCACAGCCCAAGCCATGGCCTGGCGGGCGTAGGGCTGGATATTCGCGCTGTCGGGGAAGCTGGACAGATCTGCTTCATTGCTTACATCCGCGCCCAGGTATGCTCCACTGAACCGGTAGATCATAGTTGCGGCTTCCTGGCGGGTGATGGCTCTGTTTGGAGCGAACAGTTCTTCCGTTACGCCCTTCACGATGCCGTTCTCGTAGGCCCAGTTTACAGCCTCGGTGTACCAGGTTCCTTCCTTCACGTCGGTGAACGGATTGGAGCCGGTGACCTGGGAGAGCCAGCCATCCGGTAGAGCACCGTGGCCATGGCGGCCCGGGTGGTATCGCCGTTGGGATCGAAGGTGGTGGCGCTGGTGCCCCTCATGAAGCCGAAGCTCAGGACGTAGTCCACTGAGTCGTGATACCAGGTATCCTGCTTCAGGTCGGTGAAGCCCTTGGAGGGGCAGTCCGCCTGACGGCAGAAGATGGTGACGATTTGCTTTTTCATCGGAGGCGTCAGGGAATCTGCTCCTGCCAGAGAACCGTCACGTTGCTCACAAGGCCGGTCTTCCGGGTGAAGGTCAGCTCCGCTACAGGCGTTCCTGCCGGCAGGCTGGCGTCGTCTGCGTAAACCAGAACCACAGTGCCATTGCTTTCCTTCAGGCGAAAGCCTGGACGTTGAGGCCCTTCACACTCTGAAGCGCCAGAGCATCGGTGTCAAGGTCAGGGTGAGTTTGCCGTTGGCGGCAGCCCGGTCAGAGGTGAGTTGGAGGGTCACGGTATCAGGGGTCACTCTGAGGTTGGGCCTTCTGTTCAGAGGTAACGACGCTGTTCAGAGAGCCGCTGACCTCGTTCTGGGCGTTCTCAGCGGCGGTTTTGCCGGTAAAGCGCTCCAGGGTCTCCAGGGAGGTGTTCAGGCTGATGGGCAGGGACTGGAGAATTTCACTGCCGTTCTGGAAGGCACCCCGGCCATCCAGATCTTCTACCCGCTGGCACAAATCCAGATCGCCGTAGAGGGGAGGAAATGCTGCGCACACCGGCAGGTACCCCCCAGCTTACCCGAGGGGGTAATTACCCCATGCATAGTCAGGACTGTTCAGGTCGATGTAGTACAGGGCGCCGCCATCGGTGCTGTCGGCCAGCACCAGGAAGTTGGTATCCGGGTCGTAGGCCATGGAATAGCTATGGGTATCCTCAAGCTTCAGGGTGGTGTAACCGCAGCCGGTGCCCATGAAGGTGTAGCAGGGATTGCCAAGCTCATCCACCGTATCTACCATAGCAAAGATGATATACAGACCGCCGTCCTTGCCCAGGGACAGGAACGTAAGCACTTCCTGACCCAAGTCGAACAAGCCTACAAAGGCCATGGTGGACAGGTTGTAGTTGGTGAAGGACACGTCATCGTCCAGGGCGCGGATGTCCAGATCCGGTTCGCCGTTTTCGTCTCTGGCGTTCATGACAATCCGCTGGTTGTTGGTCACATAGAAGGGAGCGCCAAAGGCATCAATGGTCTTGCCGCCGGTGCTGGTGGCCTGGCGGAAGGGCACGCTGGTCACGTCCAGAGGAGCGTCATCGGCGCTGACCTGACCCAGGGTCTTCTGGGCATAGCCCTTGGCCGGGTCTACCACATAGAAGCCCGCTCCGTCGGTCTCGAAATCGCTGTCGGTGCCGTAGAGCTTGCCCTGTGACATGCCGCCGGCGGTGAAGGAGGTGTCCGCGTCCGCCAGCTTGGTGGTGGCCAGGGAGTTCACATCGATGTCCACCCACTGGGCGGAGCCGTCCTCCAGGGTGATCTGGCCACTGACCCGGACTTCCGTATCCAGGCTGTCCAGGGCCTTCACGGTAATTTCCACGGAGGCGGAGGAGGTGGTGCCGTCGCTGCGCTTGTCCACAGAGGTTGCGGTGATGGTAAGCTGTACCGGGGCCACGCCGGTGACAATGCCGTTTTTGTCCACGGTGGCTACGGTCTCGTCACTGGAGCTCCAGACCACGCCTCCGGTGAAGGATACGGGCTTGACTTTCACGGAGAGCTGCAGCCGATCCGTGGCGTAAATGGTCGTGTCCTCAGACTTCATCTGCACCGTCACCTCGGTGAGCCGGTCATACCGGTACAGGCACACGGCAGTGCCGTCGGTCCGCCCAGCTCCTGGGCGTAAAGGCGTGGCTGGGTCGAGCAAATAGAGCACCATCCTGCCCGGATTTGCCTGTGGACAGAACCAACGCTCTTGTCTCCGGATCATAGACCATGGGCGAAAGGCGGAACCGTCTGTCTTGGACACAGCGCCTAGGTTCAGCCGGTATCGCCCACCAGGGTCATACGGGCCCGCGTAGTCGTAGCCACCGTTGATGGTGAACACCAGACCATAGTAGAGCTTGCCGCTCGGTAAGCACATAGTAGGTGGCTGGATTTTGGTTGAAAATGGAGTCATAGTAGTAGGTGCCGGTTTTTACATAGGCGATGGCCGCCGCAGGCCTGTCCAGGTATTGGGTCAGGTCGATGGTATTTCAAGGTTCCCGCCTCAGGTCTGACCATTTCCAGAATCGTGCCATTGTTGCACAGGCCCATGACAAGCCGAACACGTCGCCAAAGCTGCTCACGCCGGTCTTGGGCGCGGGAGCCGCATCGGACCAGAGCCAGTTGGACTCCATAGTACCCAGATTGATCTCCTCCAGGGTGTCATGTCGTCATGGAGTAGATACAGGTGCCGTCGTGATAGTACAGGGTATCGCCCACGGCGGTGCTGCCCAGATGGTTCTGCCGGAGCCGAAGGAGGAAGCGGTACTCAGGTCGCCGGTGGAGAATTCCGTCCACTGGCTTCCGGTCTCGCCGCGCACCAGGGCGGAGAAGTGAATGTCTTCTGCCTCTGCCACTGTTACCGTACATACCGCCTCCAGATGGGGCTCGGCGTTGGTCACGGCCCGAATGGTGGCGCTACCCTCGGCCAGGGCAGTGACCACACCGTCTTTCACCTGAGCCACGGATTCATTGCTGCTGAACCAGGTGACGGACTTGTCCTCCAGGCCCCAGGGCATGACCTCGGCGGTCAGTTCTGTGGTGCAGCCCGGCAGGAGCTTCATTTCGGACCGGCTCAGGGTGATGCTCACTGCCTGGTCGGTGGCGCCCAGAGGCTTCTGGGCCGGGACGATATACAGACCGTTGAGCCGGGGTAGGTAATGGAACCACTGACGGCGGGGTTCGCCGTCTCGGATTCTCCGGTATAGGTGGTATTCACCCGGGTCGCCTTGCCGGTGGCGGTGTCCATGGTCCACAGATAGCGGTAGGTTTGGAAATAAGAGGTGTTGTAGCAGCTGGCCCAGTAGAGAACGTCCGCGTCATGATCCCAGGCCATAGTACCGGCCACGCCGGAGCAGCAGCGGGTAGGCCGAATCTCCGTCGGTACCGGTGTAGCCGGCTTTCGTGTTGTTCACGGGAGCCAGATCCGTGATAGCGCCGTCCACAGCGTCGGAGGACTTCCAGGTGTACAGGAAGCTGGTGTCATAGCTGTTGGTGTAGTTCACAGCATAGAAGTTACCCTCGTCATCAATAGCCAGGGACGCCAGATTGCCTCAGGTCCCCAGGCTGCCGGAGATGTTGGGGTTGGTGAGGGTCAGGGTGTAGGCCAGGGTCAGCTTGCCGGTGACCAGGTCTACGGTGTACAGGTCGTTACTGCTGCCCAGGGCATACAGCTTGCCATCGGCATAGTTCATGGCCAGGTCGCAGATGGAATCGGTGACAGAGGCGTAGCTGCCCACCTTTTTCGTAGTTTACCCAGTCGCCCTGCCCGGTGACATAGGGTTGCCGTCATCGGCTGCAACAAAGACGCTGCCGTCAACGTACTCCGCCGCCAGAATGTTCAGCGCAGTGGTTTCCAGAGCCTCAGGCCGTTAAAGTCGGTGGTGGATGCAAAGTAGGAAACTCGTCAGAGCGGTTTTGCACCAGGTCTTGGCCGGGACAGGGACCTGCGTCGGCGGCAAAGGCGTAGAGATTACCGGAATCGTCCGGCTCCTGGCCGCCGTAGTTCACTTCATAGTAGCTTTGGTTCTTGGCGCAGTCCTCGACTACAACGATGCAGGTTTCCCCAACGGTGATTCGGTCAGGTCAACGACGGTGCTGACCGATGCGCCAGCCTGGGTTTGCTCCGGCTGGGCCTCCGCCAGAATCCGGGTACCGTTTTTGTTCAGAACGGCCACGGTGGACAGGTACTGGTTATCCCGGGCCGTCACCGTCAGAGCGCCGGTGGTCAGATCCTTGCTCACGGTCTGAATCTCCGGGCAATTGTCATCCAGGGTCAGGGTGATAGATAGGCCCACACCCTGGCCCAGCTCACCGGAGTCCAGCAGCTCCAGAATCCGGTCTTTGTCCATAAACAGCTCGTCCGAATCATAGTACTCAGGGATACTGACCAGACTGACCGTAAACTGCTCGCCTTCCTCAATTCCCAGGTCAGAGGCAGCAAAGCCCAGATCCATTGTATTTTGGATGTTGGTCCAGTAGCCGGCGTTCGTATAGTAGAAGGCAGGGGACGCCTGGTTTATAAACCTCGCTGGTCCAGAGAAGCTGGCCATCCGAATCGGTAACCAGGGCCATGACGGCCGAGGCATTGCG
>VOFG01002741.1_pt1 | contig 26884 bp, 22 predicted proteins | sample 5384171 | NCBI WGS metagenome assembly VOFG01 (sample SAMN12384726, study PRJNA508395) | human gut metagenome | isolation source: healthy gut F | host: Homo sapiens | reverse complement strand
GAAATGTGGCGCTCAAATAAACTTGGGATCAAAGAAAAAAAAAATAAGTCGAGGGAATTTCCCCGACTTACTTTTTCGTGCCCTGTACCGTCCGGCCTACCCCATAGGTCACATTGTGTACCTATGAACATGAACCCTTTGATTCCGGTGATTTTCTTTCATGATTTGCAACTTTTCAAGGCACTTAATTTTTGTCGTTTCTTCAAGACTCACACGCCGACCCACACGGGGAAAGGCGCGGAAAGTACCGGACAGGGCCAGACAGGATTTTTCCTGTCTGGCCCTGTTTTTTTACCGCATCTGCTGGCTGATGACCCCGCCGATGGTATCGGCGGCGTCCTGCTTCATCTGGGCCGTGGCGTGAGTGTAGGTGTTCAGCGTGAACCCCGCCGAGTAGTGGCCCAGTGCGCCGGACAGCGTTTTCACGTCCACCCCGCTTTTCAGCGACAGCGTGGCGAAGGTGTGGCGCAAGTCATGGAATCGAATGTGTTCCGCGCCGATGGCTTTCAAAATTTTGTCATGGGTTCTCCGGAAAGCGTCCGGGTCATACATAGGTGCTGTTGACAAAGTCTCGCTCTGCTCCGCCCTGCCAACAAAAAAAGACGCCCACTGGCGTCATCCGGCGTATTTTATCATTCGCTTCAGGTTCAATGCGGTCGCCGACAAGAGGCAGTGGTCTTCCGCTGCCTCTAAGCCTCGTCGCAAAACGCGCGCTAAGTTGTGCTCGCGCTTCTGCGCGGAAAACGAGCCCTCGCACCAGACCTGCCGCAGCTTTAGCGCCTCCCGGTATTCCGGGCTGGAGCGGCGCTCCAGGCTGCGCTGTCGGTCTGCCGCGAAGTAGCTGACAGACACCTTTCTTGCACCGCGTTTGTCGCTCTCGCGCAGACATTTGCCCCGCAGCGAGCAGAGCGCGCAGTCCCGCTTATCCGCCTGATACTCCCAAAACAGGCCGCTGGCGCTGCGGGCCAGCCGCCTTAAACGGAGCTCTTTTTTTCTCTGGGACAGAGGTATATATCGCGCCCCTCATCATAGCGAAAATCGTCCCGCGTGAACTGTGTATTTGCCCGCGCGGCGGTCTTCTGCGGCCGCACGAAAAAGTCGATCCCCAGCTCGCCCAGCGCCCGATGGGCCAGCGGAAAATCGTAGGCGGCGTCCGCGGTAGCGGTCTGAATTGGTACAACATTTTCATGAATATGCTCGATCAGGCCCAAAAACGGCACGGAATCGTTCACATCTCCGGCGGTCACGGTCTGGCCCACGATGATGCCAAAGTCAGCGTCCACCGCTTGATGGGCGAGGTAATGAGGCCCCTCCGGCTTTCCCGGGCGCTTCATGTGCCCGGCCTCCGGGTCCGTGCGGCTGACGCGCTTGTGGGAGCGGCGGTTGTCCCGCTTGAGCTGCTTTGTCCGCTTTTTGCGGCGCTTTCCGGTTCGCCGCTCAAGTTCCTCCAACCCTTCCTCCTCGTAATCGTCCAGCCGTTCCCAGTAGACGCCGGGCGCTTCGGTGATCTCAACCAGCTCCTCCGAGGCGCGGGAGGCGTTGGCCTTGACGTGGGTCGAATCCGTGCCGACCACACGCCCGCTGACAAGGCCCTTTTCAATGCACTGGCGAACAACCTCTTCGAACAACCGCCGGAACACCTTCCGGAAGGACGGTTTCCGGCGGCGCAGCTGCGAGACGGTGCTGTGATCCGGCACCCGGTCAAAGAGGTCGAGGCCCAGATACCAGCGCAGGGCGATGTCGGTCTGGACGCGCCGCTCGATCTCCCGCTCCGACGGGATGCCGTACAGAAAACCCACCAGCAGGTACTTCACGATAACCACCGGGTCGATGGGCGGGCGGCCATATTTTTTGCTGTAAAGCGGGGCTGTTTCCTCGTACACGAACGACAGATCCAGCGCCGCCTCCAGCTTTCGCAGGAAGTGCTCCCGGGGCATCAAGTCCTCGATCGTTACCATGTGCATCGCCAGCTGCATCCCATCACCTCAGGCCGTTTTCCTCATTATAGCATACCGCGAGAGTTGGTGCGAGACTTTGTCAACAGCGCCAAGTATGGTCCAAGTTTGCGTTTTCAGCATCAGTCAATCACCATCAGCGGCCGATCCGTATACCCATCAGCCAGCGTGAAGCAATCCTGTAGGCCGCTGGTAATGGCAACACTTCCGTCCTCAGCAACAAACACTGCTTCAAAATCTCCGTACCGACGCCAATATTCCGCCGCCTTGTCAAGCCCCATCACAAAAAGGGCCGTGGACAGCGCATCGCAGACCACCCCACGATCTCCAATGACAGTGACTGAGATGAGGCCGCTGCGGGCCGGTGCGCCGGTGGCAGGGTCAATGATATGCCAGTAAACCTCCCCATCATCGCCGACAAAATAGCGCTCATAACCGCCGGAAGTGATTGCCGCTTTATCCCGCAGACTCAAGACGCCCAAATAGCCGTCGCTTTCCGGGTCCTGCACCGCTACCCGCCAGTCTGAACCGTCCGGCTTGCCGCCGACCAGCTGCACATTTCCGCCCAGATTCAGCAGCGCGGAGGTTACGCCTCCTTCCCTCAGCAGTTGAGATACCTGATCGCCGGTATAACCCTTGGCTACGCTGCCCAGATCCACTTCCATTCCCTGTGCAATGGAGGCTGTGCCGTTTTCCAGCGTGACTTTCCTGTAGTCCACCTGTGTCAGAAGGTTTTCTATTTCTTCCTGCGTCGGAATCTGATAGCTCCCCGTGGTGAATCCCCACGCCCGCAGAACCGGATAGATGGAGACGTCCAGCGCTCCATCCGTCCGTTCGCACATCTCAAGAGCAGTCTGCATCAATTCCGTAGTATCAGGGGACAGTTCTGCCAGTCCGTTATGATCCAGCGCATAGATCTCGCTGCCTGCATCCGTCACGGACAGCCGAGATTCCAGCCCCAGAATTTCCTGCTCAGCCGCCTCCATCAACGCATCGTCCGCTCCGTAAGCGCTCAGTTCCATAACCGTGTCCATGGCAAACACAGTCCTGCTGTTTGGCTCTGCATTTTCATCTGCGGCAGCCACTGGTTCCGCTGCCTGCTGTTCAGCGCAGCCGGTCAGCAGCAGCGCCGTCAAAAGGATTCCCATCCATCGCTTCACGCCCTGATTCCCCCTGTTTACTCAGTTTTTTGCGCTGCTCAGCGCTGCCTTCACCGCATCCAGGATTCCTCCGGAACTGAAGGTTGCACCGCTTACTGTATCCACATTCGCACTCTGTGCGGAAATAATCCGGCTGATGATGCCCTTGCCTTCCGACCAGTACGGCTCATCATCCGATGCGGATACCACGCTGATATTGGTGATCTTATCGTTTTCAATCGTCACATTCACGGTAATGGTTCCCTCGAAGCCCTCGCCGGAACCGCTGAATGTGCCGTTCTTATACTGATAAACAATCTCCGGCTCCGTCGGTTTTTCCGGCTCCGCAGGTTTCGCAGTCTCTTCCGGCTTCTGTGCCTCCGCAGGGGGCTGCTCATTGGCTGGCTTCTGCGTCTCCTGTTCAGGCTGCTTTGCGGGTTCTGCGGGAGCGTTGGTATTCCCGCTGTTGGCCGGTGTTTCCGCCTCGTCCTCCGCCGACACTTCCTCCTCGCTACCATTCTCGGAAGTCTCGCCGGCAGTTTCGTTGGACTCGGCTGTTTTTGCGGCGTCCTCCTGTCCAGAAACCTCCTCCTGAGACTGTTCCTGTCCGTTTGCGGGCTGGGAATCCGCCGAGCGCGGGCCTGCCGCCGCACAGATCACCAGAATCATTGCGCAGACCGCTGCCACAGTGGGAATCCGACGCACGGCAGCGCTTTGCTTTTGCAGCGCCTTGCGCACCCGCAAAGCGCCATAGGTCAGGAACACCACACTGTAGACTACCACCGTCAGCAGATAGCTTCCGTTCCCTTTCTGCGCACCGGGGAGGGTCAGCAGCAGAACGTGGATGTAAATCAGTGCGTAAAAGCCATAGGCCAGCCGCTGGAGTTTCTTCCAGGAGCTCCCCTTCATCTTTTTTCGCACGCATTTGAAGGAAGTGATGAACAGCGGCAGCATGATGCACAGCATTACCAGTGAGCAGATTGCAGCCAGCAGCTGGTTTACCGGCAGACAGTCCGGCTGGGTGAACAGCAGGCGAAAATAGGTCAAGCCGAAGGAGATGTTGTGTCCCAGCGTCAGAATGGAGGCAATGATGGACAATTCTCCCCGGATAGGCATGATCGCCTTCATCAATTTGGAGCCGTTGGGAACGGCACCCGCATACATGACCGCCGCGAACAGGGCGGTGGACAGGGCGCTTCTTGCAAAAATTGGCCAGATCCAGCTGCGCACCCACGCTGGGAACGCGGCAGATGCGCCGGTGGCCGTGCAGACAACGACGGCGGCGGAAATTGCCGCGGCCAGCACATAGCATACCGCCGCGTGCTTTTTCAGAAAGTTCCTACCGGACGCAATCAGCAGCGCCGTCAGGATCAGGGAAATCAAAAACACCATAATTTACCTCGTTTTTGGTGTTCCTCAGAAATACGGAAGAAGAGGCCCGTGTGGGAGTTTTCCCCACGGGCCTCTTTTCCAGAGACTCACAAAATGTTATGGGTCTGTACTGCGGGAGTGTTATTCGGAAGCTGCCTGAGCAGGCTGGACGGCCTTGATCAACTCAGGAAGCTCCGTAATGAGATCCGCCGCGTCGCTATACCGGCGCACCCTTGCGGTCATAATCCGTGCTGCTGAAAGTCAGATCATGGCCGTAGAGGAACGGCGCCCCGCTGCCGGAGCAGGTTTTGGTGATGGTATTTCCGGCGCTGCTGGTGGTGTCGGTGACATCGCCCAACACACGGCCGCAAACCACGCGGTAATCCTTGAAATCATTGCCATCGTTCCCTTTATGGGTGTTGCCGGAAAGGACGGCAGTCACCGCAGAATCGGCAGCCTTGGTTTTCTTGTAGAAGGTATAACCGTCAAAGATGTAGATATCATCGCCGCCGTAAACCGCATCATTGTTGGCATCAAAGGTGCAGCCCTTGACGGTCAGCTCCGTGCTGCCCGCGGCTGTCACAGCGCCGCCGTAAGCGGCCTTGTTGCCGGTAAAGGTGCAGTTGTTCAGGGTGATGTTGGCATTGTAGCCATAAACAGCGCCGCCGCGGCCGGTGTTGCCGCCATTGACGGTGTTGTTCTTAAAGGTGCAGTTGTTGGCCGTAACCACAGGTGCAGTCCCTTTGTGAGACTGCGCATAAATCGCAGCACCGCCGTTGCCTGCGCCGGTATTTCCGGCTGCGCAGTTCCGGAAGGTCACATTGTTCAGCGTCAGCTCTACGCCGGTTTCCACATACATGGCCCCGCCCAGCTTGCGGTTGAAGGATGCGCCGTTGATGGTCAGATCCTCGATCTGGATGCCGGAGGCTGTGGTCACATCAAAGCAGAAGGTTGCGTCCACCTGCTCGGTGGCTGTCACATTGCCGTCCTTGTCCGTGATATTTTTCGTAACCTTGCCATCCTTGTAAGCAGAGATGGTCTTGCTGTTGCCGTCGATGGTGACCGCCTTATTGATTGTGGCGGTGGCGGAGGAAACGGCGTCCACCTGACCGGCATCGGTGATGTCGCGGGTCAGCTTGATGGTATCGCCGTCCTTGGCCTTGCCCAGAGCCGCCGTCAGTTCTTTCCAGCTGGCAACCTCCATGGTGATGGGTGCATCATCTCCTGCATCCTTCAGCGCGTTGTTGATGGCGTTCAAAATGCCCCAGGAGCTGTAGGTTGCGTTAGAAACGGTATCCACATCGGTGGACTGTTTGTTGATAACCTTGTCGATCACAGCTTTGGCACGGCTGAAATAGGAGCTGCTGTCCCCATGGGAGACAACTTCCACAGCGCTGATCTTTCCGCCGGAAACCGTAACTCTGACTCTTGTGGTACCACTGTAACCGGCCGCCTCGCCTTCATAGATACCATCCTTCAGAGCAGAGGCGGCAGACGGAACCACAGCCTTCAGAGCGGCCTTTGCACGGTAAAGAACCGTCACGCCCTCTGCACGGGTCAGCTGCTTTTCGGGATTGATTTTCTTGTCTGCTGTTCCGGCCACATAACCGGCATTGATCATAGCCGCCACAGGACCGCGGGCATACGCCGCAACGGACTTCTCATCTGCAAAGCCGTTCAGCGCAGCATCGCTGCTGGTGTTCAGACCAAGATAGCGAGCCAGCATCGTAAACGCCTGCTGACGAGTCACCGCCGCATTGGGGGACATTGTGGTCTGGCTGGTTCCGCTCATGTACCCAGCCGCCAGTGCCTTTGCCAGTTCATGATAATACCAGTCGGATGTCTTAATGTCCGTATAGCCGGAAATAGCGGAACTTTCCTCCGTCAAACCGACAACCCGGTTCATAATGGTGGCGAACTGGGCACGGGTCATAACGCCATTCGGCGTGTAATGCCCTCTCCCATCGCCAGCCAGATACCCATCGTCTGCAAAGCTTTGAAGTGCTTCTTCTGCCCAGTGACCCTTAATGTCACTTTCCAGTGCAAAGGCACTGGGAAGCGCAGTGAGAAGCATCATCATTGCCATAAAGACGCCGAGTAATCTTCTTGCTAATTGCTTCATTATAATCTCCCTTCGTAGAGTGTATTTATATAATAGCTCATCCTTTCCCTGCGCTATTATATCAGATGTCAGCCAGCAGTTAGATAACGCTAACTGCTGGGCATTTAAATGCCCGCCGCCGATTCATAGCATAGCAGGCATATACAATGATAAAATTTTGCTTTCGGTTAGAGCAGACTAACTTGTGCTTCAAAAAATATACACCCAGTCCGGATGTATGGAACTCCCCCAGCCAATATATTCTACCTAAAAAAGCATTGATTAGTTTAGCACTTCGCTCCTGCTTTGTCAATTGCGTATAGCAAAAAACATAGCTTGTCGCAGGATGTCTGTAAATGCGGCACTCGGCAAAAGTCTCCAATTGCGTTGCCATCAACAAGTTTTTATCTGATTGCACCCTTGGTACAGCGGCGCGGCTGCCAGTTCTCTGGCAGCCGCGCCGTATGCTCTTGAACGGTTTGACATTGTCCTTATGCGTTGGTGCCTTAAGGCGCAGGGGTGTGGTTTTCCTTGACATTCTCCCATAACTTGCTATAATGAGGGTAGGAAGAGGGCGCTGCGACAAGCGGTTAGCCCCGTGAACGTTAGTTAGGAAATCCTAAGAAACCGTCACTTGGCAGAGTGGCGGTTTCTGCTTTTCACAATAATTGTCACCGTAAAGGCTCCAATATGTAATGTGATTCGCATAAGCAGCACCCCCTTTCGGGTGGTGTAGCCAACCGCCTGCCGTTCGTGCAGCGCCTAATTGCATTTTACCAAGTTCTGCATATTCTGTCAAGAAAGCTCTGCTTTGTTGTATGAGAGCGCCTTGCCAGACGCGAACAGAAAACGAGGCTTGCGTTTTGACCCACGACCTGACCCACGAGCAGAAAAAACGGGGCGGAAACAACGGAACGGAGCGCACCTGCGGGTGATGAGATTTTGTGGAAAACCCGCTTATTGCCGCTGAAACCGTGCGGAAGGCGTCCCTATCGAATCTTCGCACGCATGAGGCCACTGGTTCGAGTCCAGTAGTCTCCACCAAAAATCACCGGAATCGCCTGATTCCGGTGATTTTCTTCTATAATCTGCAACTTTTTGTGGCACTTAATTTTCGGCGTTTCATCAAGACTCACACGTTGACCCACACGGGGAAAGGCGCGGAAAGTACCGGACAGGGCCAGACAGGATTTTTTCTGTCTGGCCCTGTTTTTTTCAGCGCATCTGCTGGCTGATGACACCGCCGATGGTGTCGGCAGCGTCCTGTTTCATCTGCGCCGTGGCGTGAGTGTAGGTGTTCAAGGTGAAGCCAGCCGAGTAGTGGCCCAAGGCACCGGACAGCGTTTTCACGTCCACCCCGCTTTTCAGGGACAGTGTGGCGAAGGTGTGGCGCAGGTCATGGAATCGAATGTGTTCCGCGCCGATGGCTTTCAGAATTTTATCATGCGTCCGCCGGAAAGCGTCCGGGTCATACATGATTCCGGTCTTGGGTGACGGGAACATATACGGGTTGCGAGAGTGCTTTTTGTGCTCGGCAATCAGCAGGTCAACTGCCTGCTGTGGAAGGGCCAAAGTGCGGATGGAATTTCTCGTTTTTGGTGGGCTTACCACTAATTCCCCGTTGATTCGATTTACCTGTTTCGTGACGGCGAGCGTCCGGTTTTCGATGTCTAAGTCCGTCCATTGGAGCGCCAACAGTTCACCTCTCCGCAGGCCGGTGGTCAGTTCCAGATAGAAAGCGGCCAGCAATCCTCGTTTTTCCGCTTCCGCAAGGTACATTCCGATTTTCTCCTGCGGCAGGATCTTCATTTCCCGTTTCTCAAGCTGCGGCAGCTTGCAGCCCTGGGCGGGATTGGTGAGGATCAGCCGCTCCGCCACCGCCTGCTCCAAGCAGTTGTGCAGCAGTGTGTGAACGCCCCGCACCACTCTGGGACTGAGGCTGGCATCTTTCAGTGGCGGGAAGTTTTTGCGCTGAACCCGTCCGCTCTTCTGGAGGTTGTTGTAGAACCGCTGGATCTGAATGGTAGTCAGCTTGTCCAAGGAAATATTTCCGATTCCGGGGATGATGTGATTCTCGATGTAATTGGTGTAGTAGGCCTTGGTGTTGGGCCGGATGCGGGGCTCGGCGTAGACCTCGTACCACGTTTTCACCCACGAACTGACCGTGTAGGTTCCCGCTTTGGATACGTCCAGCCGCTGGCTTTCGCTGATCGCAGCTTTGAGTTTCTCCTTGACCTCGGCCTGCGTCTTGCCCAGCACGTTCTTGATGATCCGCTTTCCGCTCTCCGGGTCATAGCCCGCGGTGTAGCGACCCTCCCATCGACCGTCCTTTCGTTTGCGGATGTTGCCCTCGCCGTTTGCACGTCCTTTTCGGCATAGTATCAGCCCCTTTCGCAACGAACAATACCGTAACCAAGAGGGCAAAAGCTATCGGAAAACCGAACTGTTATCAAAAGTTATCATTTGCTCATCGGAACCGTGCCGCCTATCTTTGTCTATTGCGGCGCAATTTCTGCGTTGCCGGGGGACGTTCTTCTTTGGTTACAGCGGTGCGATTTTCGAACGGTCAAGAAGCCATTTCCATTGACTACAGCGGCGCAAAATATACCCGTTTAGCCTCCGAAAATCGCTGCTGCAAAAAAGCACTTTTTCGGGTGGTTGAAAACGGCAATTTCCTCAACCGCCTGCGGAAGGGTCACCTTGAAAAGTCCGCCGTCACGGCACCCTTGACTGCGAAAGTGCCTCGCAAGGTGCACCTTAGACTGCGGTTTCAAAACCTCGGAAAGCCCCGCACTGCGAGGCTTTGTGGGCGGGCTGCGGACGCTTGCGACTGCGGCCCTTTATCTTGTGCTATTTTCGAACGGCCCTCACCGCTCGAAAAACCCTCCTGTAAAGTTCGGCTTTTCGCCTAAAACCGTTCCCGCATATATCGTCAAAAAGTTACCGTCACAACGCTGTACCCAACCGTTCCTCATCGCCGATTTTCAATTTCTCGCACAAACGGCCCACGTTCGCTTTCACGAGTGAAAGTGGGTACACACTCGGCCCTGCTCAAAGGATCGCACACAAGGGCTTACACGGCGAAACAGGGGCCTTCCGGACGGGGTGGTATCACTACCCTCGGAGCGTTCCGCACGTTTCGAAACCCTGCGTGGCCGGGGGTTTTAAAACGGCAAACTTTGCCGCTTTTGAGCCTTGGCCGTAGACGCTCCTGAAGAACGCAGAGAGCCTACGGGACAGCGATGTGCTTATGCGTGTATTCGCATGTTGATTGCTCTGCTGGGAGGCCCTGTTGCAAACTTTCCAGCGCTGTGGTACGATAAATTCAATAAACTGGAATCTGTCATGCACTGAACAAATTATGTTGGCCGAAAACCTGTACCATTTTTCTAAGCAGAAACTTTGTAAGAAATTCGTAAGACTTTCGTCGATTTGTTTGTAAGGCTCCGCCGCTACAATGGAGACAGCTTCAAGGGAGGAACTCGCTATGAACGAATGTATTCTCGTGGTCGATGATGACCGTGAGATCGTAGGGGCTATCGCCATCGTGCTGGAGCGGGAGGGGTATACCGTCCACAGGGCATACGATGGGTTGGGAGCGGTGGAGCAGGCGCTTGACCCGGCGGTACGGCTCATCCTTATCGACGTGATGATGCCGAAGCTTGACGGGCTTTCCGCCCTCATGCGCATCCGGGATAAGCGGAACCTGCCGGTCATCGTTCTCTCTGCCAAAAGTGAGGATACCGACAAGATCCTCGGCCTTTCCATGGGGGCGGATGACTATGTGACCAAGCCCTATAATCCCCAGGAGTTGGCCGCCCGGGTACGGAGCCAGCTGCGCCGCTACACCCTGCTGGGAGATGTTCACGCGGAGAAGCGTGAGGGCGAGATTGTCAACGGACGCCTGTCCTATGACCCAGAGCGCCGTGAACTGAAGGCGGACGGCGAACTGGTAAAGCTCACTGCCACAGAGTTGAAGATTGTGGATCTGCTGATGCGAAATCCCGGACGGGTGTTTCCAGCGGAGGAAATCTATCAGCGGGTCTGGCAGTCTGACAGCTACGCCTGTGAGAATACGGTGATGGTTCACATCCGGCGCATTCGTGAGAAAATCGAGTTGAATCCCAAGGAGCCAGACTATATCAAGGTGGTGTGGGGCATTGGATACAAAATGGAACAACACAACTGAAGCTGTGGAAATCGAGCCTGTAATGCCGCAGAAAAAGAGGACCGGTTTGCGCGCCGCGGCGGCTTTTCTGACGTTTTTCATGGGCGTGAGCCTGACGCTGGGCAGTCTGTGTGGTGCCGTAGGGCGCCGGGCTATTGGAAGTGATTATGCGGAATGGTGGCAGAACGACTGGCAGGAAACACCGGTGTTCCGCAATCGTATCTCCAACGATCTGGAATCCTTTCTGGCGATAGGCGTTGGGAGAACGGTGGACTGGTATCATCCGGATTATTCTGTTGAGGATACCGTATCCGGAACAGGTACGATCTGGTTCTTTGCGGATACACCAACGGCAAGCTATGAAACATCATCCGCTGAAGCGCAGGACACGTCCCCGGATTCCGCGTACAAGCACGATCTAAACACAATTTACGCGATTCACGCAGCCGATGGCAAAAAATACAGCAATCTGGAAGAAGTGACCGGTTACCGGATGGCGCTGGATGAATACAGCAAGCTGCCGAAGGGCTACAACTTCCTGCTGATCTATGAGGACGGCAAAGTCTCCATTTGGAAGGATGGCAAAAAGCTGTCCGTCTATGACAGCGATAACATTCTGGACGAGGACTCTCTTTGGAATGTCCCCGGCTATACCAATTTCAAGGTCGGCGAGGAAGAGGCAAAGGTTACAATAAAAATGGCTGTGCGGCAAATCCCCATTCTCTACAAGGGCAGCAACAGCTATTCGTACAACTCCCTCTATTGGATATACCGGAGCCTTCAGAACAGCCACGAGGCGTGGAGATCGCTTGCAATTTCCTTCTGTGTGGGGCTCGTGCTGCTTGCAGCATGGTTCGTGCTGAGGAAGGAGCGGTACGCGGCAGATCAAGCCATCGCCAAAGTGACCTTCCATATCTGGACGGAACTGCGCTTCCTTGTGGTATTCCTGTGCCTGCTTTGTCTGACGGTTCCCATGCTGGCGGCGGCTGACGGCTATCTCTGGTGGTATCCGGATGATGTGTCTTATACGATAATGCAGATCCTCCGCTGCTTCGGTGCGGGGTTGTTCAACCCCGGCGCAGCGCTGGGGCTATTCTGGGCGGTATGGTTCATCCGTAATGACCACCATTATCATCCCGCCGAAACACGCAAGAGCCTATACCGTATCGTATCCAGCGCCATGCGGAAAAATGAATTGACCTATCCCATACAGAAGCGGATCAATCGCCGGATTGCCATTCGTAATTTGGCAACGGTTCTTGCCACGCTGGGTTCTTTCGCTCTTTTGTACATTTATCTTGAAACCTATGACGAAATCGCGCTCTTGGGTATATGCGCCGTTTGGCTGGTGCTTGACCTGCTCTCCTCGATTTTGTGGGGACGCCGCGAACGGGCGCTCGCCCGTGATTTTGGGCTGCTGGCCGACCATGTGGCCGCGGTCCAGAGCGGCGAGTTGACCACACCGCTGGATCTGCCTGTGGATGCAGACCTGCGTGAGACCGCCGAACGGCTCAATAGCATCCAGTCCGGCCTAAAGGCAGCGGTGGCAGAGCAGACCCGCAGTGAGCGCATGAAGGTGGAGTTGATCTCCACACGCATGAGGCCACTGGTTCGAGTCCAGTAGTCTCCACCAAAAATCACCGGAATTACTTGATTCCGGTGATTTTCTCCTATAATCTGCAACTTTTTGTGGCACTTAATTTTCGGCGTTTCATCAAGACTCACAACGCTGACCCACACGGGGAAAGGCGCGGAAAGTACCGGACAGGGCCAGACAGGAATTTTTCTGTCTGGCCCTGTGTTTTTTGCCATACTTACCGCATCTGCTGGCTGATGACCCCACCGATGGTATCCGCGGCGTCCTGCTTCATCTGTGCCGTGGCATGGGTGTAGGTGTTCAAGCGTGAAACCAGCAGAGTAGTGGCCCAGCGCGCCGGACAGCGTCTTTACGTCCACGCCCGCTTTTCAGCGACAGCGTGGCGAAGGTGTGCCGGAGATCGTGAAAACGGATGTGCTCCGCACCGATGGCTTTCAGAATTTTATCGTGGGTTCGGCGGAAAGCGTCCGGGTCATACATAGTCCCGGTCTTGGGCGATGGGAACAGATACTGGTTACGAGGGTGTTTCTGATGTTCGGCGATCAGCAGGTCGACTGCCTGCTGTGGGAGGGCTAACGTCCGCACGGAGTTGCGAGTTTTCGGCGGACTGACCACCAGTTCCCCGTTGATTCGATTTACCTGCTTTGTGATAGAAAGCGTTTTGCTCTCCACATCCAAGTCCGTCCATTGGAGGGCCAGCAGTTCACCACGCCGCAGGCCGGTGGTCAGTTCCAAGTAGAAGGCCGCGAGAAGCCCACGGCGCTCCGCTTCCGCAAGGTACATCCCGATTTTCTCTTGCGGCAGGATCTTCATTTCTTTCTTTTCAAGCTGTGGCAACTTGCAGCCTTGGGCGGGGTTGGTGAGGATCAGCCGCTCCGCCACCGCCTGCTCCAAGCAGTTGTGCAGCAGCGTGTGGACGCCGCGCACCACCCTGGGGCTGAGGCTTTTGTCCTTGAGTTCAGGAAAATTTTTGCGTTGGATTCGCCCGCTCTTTTGGAGGTTGTTGTAAAACCGCTGGATCTGAATGGTGGTCAGTTTGTCCAAGGAAATATTTCCGGTTCTGGGGATGATGTGGTTTTCGATGTAGTTGGTGTAGTAGGCTTTTGTGTTGGGCCGGATGCGGGGCTCGGCGTAGACCTCGTACCACGTCCGCACCCATGACGCAACAGTATAGTTGCCAGCTTTGGATACGTCTAGCCGCTGACTTTCGCTGATCGCGGCTTTGAGTTTCTTCCTTCACTTCGGCCTGCGTTTTACTCAATACGTTCTTGATGATGCGTTTTCCGCTCTCCGGGTCATAGCCCGCGGTGTAGCGCCCCTCCCAGCGGCCATCCTTTCGCTTTCGGATGTTCCCTTCCCCGTTTGCTCGTCTTTTTGGCATGGTATCGACCTCCTTTGCCAACGAACGATACCGTAACCAAGAGAGGAAAGCTACCAAAAAACGGAATCGTTATCAGAAAGTTATCATTTGCCCATCGGAGCCGCGCCGCCCTATCTTTGCCTATTGCGGCGCAATTTCTGCGTTGCCGGAGGAGACGCTTCTTTGGTTACAGCGGTGCGATTTTTGGACAGTTGAAAGTCTTTTTTATTGACTACAGCGGCTCAAAATATGCGCGATCTGCGCCAAAAATTGCTCTTACTTGAAATCACTTTTTCGAGTGGTTGAAAACGGCGGTTTTGATGTTTGACTGCGGAACGGTCACCTCGAAAAGTCTGTTGTCACAGGCATTTTCCGTGTCTGACGTTCACCCTAGACCGCGAAAGTACCTCTCAAGGTGCACCTTAGACTGCGGTTTCAAAACCTCGGAAAGCCCCGCACTGCGGGGCTTTGTGGGCGAGAGGGCCCCGATTAGGGGCACCTCTCTTTATCTTGTGCTAAAATCGAACGGCCTTCCCTATCCAAAAATCCAGCTTAAAAAGTTCAGTTTTCACCAAAACTGTTCACGCAAATATCTCCAAAAAGTTGCCGCCACAACGTTGTTCCAAACCGTTCCTCATCGCATTTTTTAACTTCTCGCACAAATGGCCCACGTTCGCTTTCACAGGCGAAAGTGGGTAAAACACACTCGGCTCTCTGAGAAAGATCGCACACAGCGGCTTACACGGCGAAACACGGGACGTTTCGGATGGGGGTGGTATCATTACCCTCGATACGAGCTGCACGTTCACGAATATCCCCGGGCCAGGTATCAGAACGGCAAACTCTGCCGCTTTTGGTCTTGCCCGGAGGCGTCGCGGCCCCGCTGGGCTGCGTGATCCAGTGAGTGCGCTATGGATTATGTGGTGAGCATTTGTGACCCTTGATTCCGCCACGCTTTTATATACATACATTTCCCGGTTTTCTGTGAACCACCACTATCAGCAGATGAGGAAAATCAGGCAGAGCTGCCGCCATAAATTTTATCCCCAACCGTTCCTCGTCGCGTTTTTCAACTTCTCGCACAAACGGCCCACATTTGCTTTCACGGGTGAAAGTGGGTACACACACTCGGCTTTCGGAGAAAGGTGGCACACACGGCGAAACAGGGGCGTTTCGGATGGGGGCGCTATTACTACCCTCGGAGCGTTAGAATGCTGGATTGCCTTTTTATCGGTTCCACAACGAAGGATACCCTTCTGTTGGTGGATGCGCCGCCAGCCTCCGATCAACGCATTGCCGCTTCGGCAGTGGTTCACACCTGCGGAGGAGTTGCTTCTGTTGCCGCTTCTGCATTTCAAAAGCTGGGCGGCAGTGCAGGCCTAATTACGGCGGTCGGAGACCCTTCTGATGTCACGGACTTTATTGCAAAAAACATCATGGCCAGAAACCTTCCCTATGCGTCACTGCTTCGCGTACCCGGGACAAACTCCCATTCAGCGCAATTCAAGTTGAATCGAACGGCAAACGGTGCATCACCCATTTTGGCGGCTGTATTCGGCAACTAACATTAGATATGCTGGATAAGCAAGCTCTTGCTGATACAAACATGATTCATCTGGGGGGCTTAGAAGAGTTTTTTCTGTGCGGAACTGGCAACGTATTGCAAAGAACACACCGATGCTCTCATTTCTGTGGACGGAGGAAATCTTTCCCGAGAGGCCACAGATCGGATGCTGCCTTATGTGGATGTATTTATCCCGGATGATAAGACCGTATCGAAAACGCTGGGATGCTCACCGGAGGACGCCTGCCGCTATTATGCAGAGAAGGGCGTACGCGTCAGTTGTGTTACCATGGGCGACAAAGGCTCTGTCGCCTATGCGCACAATACGTTCCATTATGCGCCTCCCACGAAGGTATCTGTTCTGGACACTACCGGGGCCGGGGACAATTTCCACGGTGCCTTTTTGTACTGCCTGACACAGAAGTGGGATCTGGACCGGACACTACGGTTTTGCAATGCCTTTTCCGGCCTGACCTGTCAGGGATTGGGCGGTCTGGCAGCAGAGCCGACACTGGAAGAAACCTTGCAAAAGATGGAGGAGTGAACATATGTCTTTGGCTACATTAAAGGAAGTCCTGGAAATTGCCGAGCGGACCAATACTGCGATCCCCGGCTTCAACATCGACAATATCGAAATCCCGGAGGCAATCATGGAGGCTGCTGAGGCCGAGAACTGCCCGGTCATTCTGACAATCGGACAAGGAGCCATCAACGCCGGTGGCCTGCGGCATCTGCCGGATGTTGTTCGGCGGATTGCGGAGAGCAGCAGGGTGCCGGTGGTCATGCATCTGGACCACGGCGTCAGCTACGAACAGGCTATCACCTGCCTGAGGGCCGGTTTTACTTCTGTCATGTATGACGGTTCCCATCATCCGTTTGAGGAAAATGTTCGGGAAAGCCAGGCGGTGGTACGCGCCGCTCACGCTGTGGGCGTGTCCGTGGAGTGTGAATTAGGCGCCATTTCCGGCGTAGAAGACGGCATTTCTCATAACAACACAAATTTGGTGGATTTGGATGAGATGAAGCGCTTCATCTCAGTGGTGGATTGTGATGCGCTGGCCATTGGCATCGGCAATGCGCACGGCATCTACAAGGGAATACCCAACCTGGACTTCGACCGGCTGGAGGCATGCCGGAATTTTGGCGGGCCACATCTGGTACTCCACGGCGGCTCCGGCATCCCGGAAGATATGATCAAAAAGCAATTTCTCTGGGCATCCGCAAAATCAACGTAGCCACGGAGGTGCGGTTAGCCTTCATGAAGGGGCTGGAGCTTGCTGTGGGCAGCCGGGATATTTACAAGATGTATCAGTCCGCCAAGGCCTGCACCACAGAGTTGGCCCTCGCCAAAATCCGGATGTTTCAAAATAAGGAGTGAGTAATATGGAGTACATGAAAGCAATCGCGGTCATGGGGCCCAATGACATCCGCGTGGTGGATAACGTTCCCAAGCCGGTTTTAGGTGATTACGAGGCCTTAGTAAAGGTTCACGCCTGCGGTTTCTGTAATGGCACTGACATGCAGATCATTACCGGTACCGGCGGTGACTTGGGTAACGGAGTCAGCATCTATCCCACCGTGCTTGGCCACGAAGGTGCTGGTGAGATAGTGGCTGTTGGCAAAAAGGTCCGTCACATTCATGTGGGAGAGAGGTGGATCCATCCCAATCTCTATCCGGACGTAGGTAATGGCTATACCAAGACCCACGGGAGCATGGCGGAATATGGCATGGTCAGCGATAATCAGGCGATGCTGGAAGACGGCTTCACGGAAAAGGACTTTCCGTGGGTCAAGCAGCATAAATTCCCCAATACCATGAGCTATATTGACGCAGGGGTGCTGCTGTCTCTGGCAGAAAGTCACTCCGCAGCTAAAAATTTTGGCGTGACTGACGGAACAGAGGTCCTGATCTACGGCTCCGGCCCTATGGGTATGGCCCTGTCGCTGTTCTGCGGTCTAAGGGGAGGCCACGTCACGCAGATCGATAAGATCCAGGAGCGGTTGGAGATGTCCTAACGTATCGCCAAGACGGAACACACCATCAACTCTTCTGTAGAGGATGTGGATGCAGTGCTCAACGGAAAGAAATTCGACGTGGCTATTGACATCGTGGGCTTTACCGATATCATTTACGAGGCCAGCCGCCATGTAAAGCCCGGCGGAAAGGTGGGCTCCATGGGTGTCCTGAGAAGCAACGATCTGCTGGTGGACACCAGCCGCCTTCAAGACAACACTTCACTGCACATGCTGAATTTCCCCTATGGGGAGTATGCCATCATGGACGAGACCATCGCCCTGATTGAGGCCGGGAAAGTAAATCCAAAGGATTTCTATTCTCACGTCCTGCTCTATGAGAAAATCGATGAAGCTGTCAAGCTGACCCTCAGCAAGCAGGCGCTGAAGGTAATTCTGAATTTTGACGCCTAAATATGGCTTCTGGGTGCCGTCCTTTTCAGGACGGCGCCTTTTTTCGCACTCAGTGTTCTGTATGATCCGCCAAAGACGATCTGCGCTTTTGGTCAAGCTGTGTCAACTTTTCCCCGACATTCTTCACTTTTTACAATCATAAAAAAAGTGAATCTAAACCTATAAAAATTTGATTTTCAGGGAAATACAGATATGCTAAACTGGCAGCAGTTAAGGATCTTGACCGGACACAAACGAACAAAGGAGGAGATTCCATTGCATAATTGGGAACAGCTGAATCAGCTGATTGGTGAAGCTGAAATTGTTGATTTGTCACCAACGATTGAACATAATATGCCAAAGTGGCCTACACATCCGCAGATTATTGTTGACCCAACAATCACCCATGCTCATGATGGATACTACTGCCAAACCCTTGTCATGGGAGAGCACACCGGAGCCCATGTGGATTGCCCGGCACATATTCTACCGGAAATGCAGGATAAGACGGTAGATAAATATGGGCCAACTATGGTTATGGGGCCTGCTGTCAAGTACGATATATTTCGTTTGAATGCACAGCCGGGTGATCGCATCACCAAAGAGCAGATTCTGGAATTGGAAAATCAAATGGGCGACCGAGCAGGTGCCGGTGACATTGTCCTCTTAGATTTCGGCTACCAGCAGTATTGGAAATTGGACAATACGTGGAAGTATTATGCGCTGAATGAACCCGGGCTTTCCGAAGAAGCGTGCGCACTGTTTGCTGAACGGAAAATTCGTGCGATTGGTTCCGATACCATTGCCTGCGATACCCCGGTGAAGGATGGATATGAGTATTTTCCTATGGGCACCATAACAGCTTTCTCCCGAATGAAATTTTCATCATGGAGATGCTGATGAATCTGGAGAAGTTGCCAAGGCGATGCTATTTCATGGCGATTCCTCTGAAAATCAAAAACGGCTCAGGATCTCCCATTCGTCCTTTTGCAATTTTGGGATGAGTAACCCTACAACAAAAAAACACAGATAGGAGAACGACTATGAAACTGAGAAAGCTTTTCACTGCGACCTTGAGCATCCTTTTGATCGTAGCTCTAACAGGCTGTGGCGGCTCCAAATCCGAAGCGGACACAACTCCTGATAAGACATCGGAGACCGACGCCTCCGAACTGGTGAACCTGTACGATTCCATCAGCGCCGATACAAAATATGTGGCGCTGTCTGATCTGCCCGAAATCACCGCAAAGGAGTCCTACACCATCGGCGTCGCAATGACTGACGTTTCTACAGGCTGGTTCAAAGCTCTGTATGACCATGTCAATGAAAAATTAACGGAGGCCGGTGTAGCGGTCAATCTGGTCCAGTGCAACGATGATGCCGCCATGCAGGTCGATCAGATCAATACCTTTATTGCCCAGGGTGTGGATGCGATCATCATCAATCCCGCCAACCCCCAAGAAACGGTGACTTCCGCCCTTGACGACTGCGCCGCAGCTGGAATTCCTGTTGTTGCTGTGGATACCCCGCCTGAAGCCGGCGCCGCTTACATGACTGCCTGCGTGACCGACGCCTACTCTCTGGGTAAGATGGTTGGTACGGAGCTGGCTACCCGGCTGTTGCAGATGTATCCCGACATGGAGAGTATCCCCCTACGGCATGATTGGCGGCACTGACGGAAACTCCATTGCCGCCGCAAGAAATCAGGGGCGCTCGCGATGGTATCGCCGAAGTTGATAAGGAAAGCAGAATCGAGGAACGCACCTTCCTGTATGCCGGCGCTTATTCCGAAGAATCCGGTTTGACCACTGCTCAGAACATGCTGGCTGCCAACCCCGATCTGAAGTGCATTGTCGGTACCTGCGACGCCCACATTGTCGGTGCTACCTCTGCCGCTGAGCAGCAGCTTGGCTTGGCTGAAAATCTGATCATGGGTGCTGTTGACGGCTCTAAAGCCGCATATGAAATTATGCTGGACAACGGCCCCATTGTGGCACTGGGCCTGAACTCTCCTTACGAGGTCGGTGAAGCTGCTGTGCGTGTGATCCTGGGGTATCTGAATGACGGTACGCTCCCTGTCGCCAAGACTTTGCAGCTGGAGCCCACCTTGGTCACTCCCGAAAACGTTCAGGATTATTACGATCCAAATTCTGCGTTCTGAGTTTTACAACCGAAAAAGAATCAGCAATGGCGGAAAATTTTTCCGCCGTTGCTGATTCTGGAAATTAGGGGACATCATGTCGAATATTATAGAGATGAAAGGCATCTGCAAATCATTCGGCGCGGTCAAGGCGCTGAAGGACATTGATTTTGCAGTGCGTGCCGGCGAGACGATGGCCCTTGTCGGCGAAAATGGCGCCGGAAAAAGTACACTGATGAAAGTGCTCACGGGCGTTTATGCGAAAGATTCCGGAACAATCTTAATCAATGGCGAGGAAGTGCGGAAAATCAACACCGTGATTGCCAAGAACCTCGGCATAGCCCAAGTATACCAGCAATTTGAAATGATGGATGAGCTTTCCGTTACGGAGAACATCTGTCTTGGTGACAAGAGCTTTTCCAAGCACGGGCTTGTACAGTTCAAAACCATGATGCGGCAGACTCAGGAACTGCTGGACCATTATCACATCCCCATCGACGCCAATGCAAAGGTGGGAACGCTGAGCGCCGCGATGAAGCAATTCATTTCCATTGCACGCGTGTTATATCGGAAGCCCCGAGTGATTGTCTTTGATGAGCCAACAGCAGTCCTCTCCGACAGTGAGGTACATATCCTTATGGACATTATTGCCTCTCTGAAAAAGGAAAAAAGTAACCATCATTTATATCTCTCACCGTATGGATGAAATTTTCCAACTCAGCGACCGGATTACCGTTATGCGGGATGGTGTGGTTATTACTGTGCTGGAAAACAAAAATCTGATTAAAGATGATCTGATTACGCATATGCTGGGAAAAACTTTGGGGAGCCATGTATGTTACACGCGGAAAGATCCGCAGCGAACAGTGTGTGCTTGAGGTAGAGGACTGACAAATGACGTCATCAAAGATGTATCTTTCAAACTGCGTGAAGGTGAAATTTTAGGTATTGCCGGCCTTGTAAACAGCGGCCGGACGGAAACGGCCAGAGCGATCATGGGCGTCGATAAGCTTAAGAGCGGAACCATCAAAATCAATGGCGTCCCTGTCAAAATCAAAAAATCCCACAGATGCAGTCCGTCATGGATTGTTCCTCGCCCCGGAAGACAGGAAAGCGCAAGCCATGGTGCTCTGTCGGCCAATCCGTGAAAACATCTCGCTTTCCAAACTCTCCTCGGTGACAAACAGACTTGGTATTTTGAATTCCAAGAAGGAAGCTGAGACAATAGATAACCTGGTACGGGCGCTGAAAGTAAAATGGACACGATTGAAAGCCCTGTTCAGGATCTTAGCGGCGGCAATCAGCAAAAGATCGTCATAGCAAAGGCACTCACCGCCCAGCCCAATATCCTGATATTTGACGAACCCACACAGGGTATTGATGTCGGCGCGCGGGCTGAAATCTATGGCTTGCTCGAAAAGCTGCGGGCAGACGGAAAATCGATAATCTTGATTTCTTCGGAAACAGAAGAAATCCAGGGAACCTGCGACCGAACAATTGTTATGCGGAGCGGTCATGTAACTGGAGAATTGAATGCAGAAGAGATGAAGGATACGAAGCTCATGCTGCAATATATGTACAAGGACGTTTAAGGAGAAGAGGCAATGGGAAACAAAACATTAAATGCTTCAAGCGGCATTGGCAGCCATCTGAAAGGATATTTGAAGGAGCAAGCTATTCCCATTGGCGTACTGCTGTGCATGATTGTGATCGGTTCTCTTCTGTAACACCGATGTTCCTGACTTCTCTGAACCTGCAGAACCTCTTTATTCAGCAGGCCTCCAATATGGTAGCGGCTCTTGGCATGTTTGTGGCAATTCTGTCCGGCGGCATTGATTTGAGTATCGGCTCAGTCATGGCTGTATCCAGCGTATTCTGTGCATCGCTTCTGATGATGACAAACAATATCCTGGTGGCAATCCTTGGAGCTCTGGTGATCTGCGCCGTTCTCGGAACAGTCAATGGCCTGATTGTTGCAAAGCTCCGTGTGGCGCCCTTTATTGTGACCTTGGGAATGATGGAGTTTGCACGCGGCATTGCCTACTGGTACACAAATTCCGCTCCGATATCGTGGAAGAACGCCGAATGTGCCGGTACTTTTTCTTTCATCGGTAAAGGTCGTCTTTTCGGTGCCATTCCAACCCTCAGCGTTATCATGATTATCTGCATCGTCATTGTCTGGTTTATCGTGAAGAAAACTTCCCTCGGCAGGATTATTTACGCCATCGGCGGAAATGAAGAAGCTGTCAAGCTTTCCGGAATCAATGTGTCTAAATGGAAGATTGCACCGTACATTTTTTGCGCGGTCTGTGCCGGCATCGCCGGAATTCTCTTGACGGCTCGACTGGGTGTCGGCGCGCCAACCAATGGTGAAGACCTGGCAAATGACTGTATTGCCGCTGTGGTTGTCGGAGGAACCAGTTTCACAGGAGGCAAGGGAAATATCAGTGGAGTTATCATTGGTGTGTTCATCTTGGGCATCATCAATAACCTGCTGGATCTGATGAACGTATCTTCCTATCCGCAGATGATGCTGAAAGGAACTATTATCGTTGCCGCGGTCATCTTTTCTACAATAAAAGATAAAAAATCCTGATAGTACCCCCGTTTTTCTTTTGATTACACGAAACCGACTCAAAAAAGAGTCGGTTTCGTGCGTTGGCAGGTGGTATCGGAAAAGCAACTATAATTTAGAGGGGAGCAAATGGATATAATATCCCTTTTCAATTAAGAGAATCCAGTGATATAATATCAAACACAAACACAGTGGAGGGAAGGAAACGGATTATGAGAATTCGTCGTTTTTTCAGTGAGTCGCTCCACCATCGGTTGATTTTGTACTTTATGCTGCTGATGATGATTCCCATCAGTGTTGCAGGAACCCTGATCTATCGAGCTTCCGATGTTCGAATATCTGACAGTGCTTTGGCTTTGGCGGAAGAAGTTGTAGGAAAGACCGGTGAAAACCTGGAAGCGGTGTTGCTGGATATGCAGTCGGCGGCCAAGCAAGTGGCCGAAGACCATACCGTTCAAATCCTTATGGCCAAACTACAGGATTCTGAAAAAAGCTGAAGACTCTGTCATTCTGGAATTGGATGCAAGGTTGAAGCAAATCGCCGGAATGTATGCCGGCTTGGATGGTGTATATATCTGCCTTGATGATTTCACCGTTGCAAAATCGCGTTATTATGCGGTGAGGGACGAGCACAAGGCGCTTCCAATGACTATGGAGCAATACGAAGTAATCCGGAACCATGAAGATATTCAGTGGATTGTTTCCGATGAAGGTTCGCTGGTTGCTGACAACATGGGAAATGCTGTTTTGAGTGCAGCCAGATTGCTGCCTTTGAGCAGCACAGGTCAACCATGCGGAATCGTGGTAGTTGAGGTCCGGCAGTCATATTTGAAGCGAATTTTTGACAAGAAACTCGGAGAGAGCGGAACGATTTTCTTAATGTCCGCACGCTCAAATATCGCCTTGCTGCCAGCAGCCGCATCCGATGAAATAGTGAGCGATGCTGTTAACCAGATAAGGCGGACGGATCGAAAAGCAGCCACCATTTCTTTACACGACAGAGTGATCTTTTACGTGCCGCTTTCCTTGTCTGAGTGGACTGCGATTGGCGTTGTCATGAAGCAGAGCCTTCGTGGCGACAGCCAGGAAATTTTGACACTCTTTGTCATAACTGTATTGATGACGCTTTTGCTAACAATTTTTTGTTTCGGGAAGTTTGGCCGATTATGAACTGCGTCCTATCCGTAGGATTCAAACATATATCAAGGATATGGAGAACGGAGAATTTGGCAAACCTCTTCCTTCCATGCGTTCTGACGAAATTGGAAGTTTGGCGGAAAATACGCAGGAAATGAGCGAAAAAATCGGTGAATTACTGGAAACCGTAAAAACCGAGCAAACACGGATGCGCACAGCAGAATTCAAAGCCCTCCAAGCGCAGATCAATCCCCATTTTTTATATAATTCTCTGGACTCCATCAATTGGCTGGTGCGAAAAGGGAACACAGAAAAGGCAACAGAGATGATTTCTGCTCTGACCACATTTTTCCGCATAGGACTGTCCAAAGGTCGGGACATTATTACAGTTCGAGAGGAGCTGGAGCATGTTCGCAGTTATCTCGTGATCCAAAAAATACGATATGAAAATCAATTCGAATATTCCTTTTATGTAGATCCGGAAACAGAAAACTATTTTGTCCCGAAGCTGATGCTGCAACCGTTGGTGGAGAATGCGCTGTATCACGGCATTAAACTGTGCGACCGAAAGTGTATCCTGATGATCCAGGTACTTTCGCATGGAGACAGAATAGAAATCGACGTCCTGGATAACGGTGCAGGAATGGATGCGGAGACACTGGAGTCTGTCCGAAAGGCTATGGAACATAAAGGAGAAAATCGGGCCAACAGCTATGGCGTGGTGAATGTCAATGACCGAATCCAAATTCTGGCCGGTCAGGAATATGGTTTAAGACTTACCAGCGAAAAGGGCGTGGGTACATCTGCGCGGATTGTGTTGCCAAAGACACTGAAAGGAGCTTAATGTGTATACTGTATATCTGGCGGATGACGAGCAGCTGATTCGGGAGGGCCTGGCGGAGACGATACCATGGGATTCTCTTGGAATGAACTTGATCGGGACTGCGGAAGACGGCAGACAGGCTCTGAAAGAGATTCGAGAGCTAAAGCCCGATGTTGTTCTGACAGATATTCGGATGCCCTATCTGGACGGTTTGGATCTGATCGGCAAAATTCGGGAGGATCACCCATCTTGCCGCGTGGTAATTATTACCGGCCATGGGGAATTTACATATGCGCAGTCGGCTATCCAGCTTGGCGTTTCTGACTTTGTTTTAAAGCCCATTGACGTCACAAGCCTGTGTCGGACTCTCGGAAAGTTGACGCAGGAGTTAGACAGTGAGAAGCATCAGCAAAATGAAGTGAAGGAGATGCGCATACAGCTCCAGCAGGCAGGCGAATTCCGGCTGCAGCGCCAACTGAGACGCTACATGATGGGCCGCACACCCCGACAGCAGTTTTTGGAGCAGATGCCGGAGCGGCTTGTTTGTGCGCGGGCCATGATTCTGGTACTGCTGCAGATTGACAACTTTGACAACCTGACTGCCGCCATGGATGAAGAAACCATCTTCAGCATGACGCAGAGACTGGAGCAATTAATTGCTAAGGTCGGTGAAAACACCAGTATGATCACCGTCGAGGAGAGCAGCGGGCGGTATCTTCTGCTTTTTACTGGTGCCTGGAAAGAGGAAATAAGCTTTGGAGTCCGTTCTTATATCCGGCGTCTCCGAATGGTCGAGCCAGCTATAGAATTTACAACAGTAACCTCGCTGCTCTATGACCGCGTCGATTGCTGTCAGGAGGCGTATGAGTTTGTTCGCCGCGGTTGCGAGTATGCGTTCCAACTGGGCAGCAACCGAGATATTCAGCCGGAGGAAGTGCAGAGCGGCGGCACAAATCCGCTGCCGGACATTCCGAATGTAGGCTGTGTGATCCGCTCTATTTCTACTTTTAATAAGAAAACCATTCGCGAGGACTTTGAACTGTTGGCGAACGATATCCGACAGACCGGGCACAACTCCTATCTATATACCCATATGTTAGTCAGCGTGGTTTATGGTGAGATCGTCAAACTTCTGATAGATATCAATTGCCCGATTGAAACGATTCTGGACGATCCTCTGGAAGACTACCGCAAGATTCTGATACGGACAACTCTGGATGACATGCTGCAGAATTGTACCGTTTTGTTGCGCGGATCTGTGATTTTCTGGATAAAAATATCAATGCCAACCAAAGCGTGGCTGAACGCGCAAAAAGCCTACATTGAGGCGCATTACGCAGATTCGGACTGACATTGGATCAAGTGGCGAGTGAAATGGGCATCTCTCCAAATTATTTTAGTGCCCAATTCAAGCAGAACACTGGCAGTTCTTTATCAACTACCTGACCAATGTACGCATTTCTCATGCAAAGAATACTTGAAAAGCGGAAACTACAAAACCTATGAGGTTGCCCTGCGCTGCGGCTATGAAAACCCCCACCTATTTTCCACGATCTTTAAACGAAGAACAGGGTTTCACCCTCAGAGTATCGTGATGACTGAGAAAGAGGCTGTGGATTAAAATCCTACTTTCGCACAACAGATTCTTATGATGCGTAGGCATTTTGAAAGCAGAATTGTTGTGGGATTGAGAAACTTTTCCAACGAATTTTTAATATAAAATTTAAATGGTTCGCAATGAGCAAAAACAAGTATTATAACTCAAAAGATGAAGCTTCTAAAATGCTGTAGCCGCTTTGTTGTATGAAGGCACCCTGCCCAGCGATCAAAAAACGAGGATCGTGTTTTGACCCACGCCGTGACCCACGAACAGAAAAACCGGGGCGGATACGGTGGAACGGAGAGCACCTGCGGGTGAGGAAATCCCGCGGCAAACCTGCTGTATTCTCCCAAATCCCGTAGAAGGCCGCCCTATCGAATCTTCATACTCATACTCAAGGCCAATGTTATTAAAGAAGACAGCCCACCTTGCTTCAAGCCGACTTCTGAATCTATAGCCATCATAATATGTTTCTTTTGCTTTTGTGTTTTGGCTCATCCCACCCACCTCCAATATGTCAAATAGCAGCGGCAAGTTCTTTTTCTTGAGACTCTACCACTCTTGTGATGCTGGCATTTTTAATTGCAGTCTCAGATAGAGATTCATTCCATCTAACCGTGCATTCTGTCTCGTAATGATGTTCAGTAAAATCAATCTTACCTTTGAGCAAGACTCTCGCTCCATCTTTGTTAAGCTTTAACATCTCGTAATAGAACCATGTAAACTTTGCTTCTTCATCGGTTGGCCAGTCAATATCAGGAGGCGGTTCACGATTGTAATCTTTCTCTGCCGCTGCTTGGCTTGCTGACGGAAGACGTTTCAGTTGCTTTAAACGCCAAATATTTTGGTCCACAACCTGCTTTAGCACATGATATAGGAATTTTTGAAAATCACCTGCCACTCATCATTCAGTGGATCAATGATCTCATGAAATAATGCGTTTCTCAA
>VOFG01004376.1_pt1 | contig 26887 bp, 42 predicted proteins | sample 5384171 | NCBI WGS metagenome assembly VOFG01 (sample SAMN12384726, study PRJNA508395) | human gut metagenome | isolation source: healthy gut F | host: Homo sapiens | reverse complement strand
TTAACACTGGTCTGATACCTGTAAGTACCGCATACCTGTCTAATTATGAGAATTGTTCCACTCATAATTTGTTCCTCCTTTTCTTGTCTTATGTTTTCATATACTAAATGTTGTAGTCAGTCTGATCTGTCCAATACGAATACATATGCCTGTAATAACTGTCAACATATCAAAAACTAAATTTGATCAGTTCCATGACTACAAACCTGCCTAACATATTACCAAACAGTCGCATACAAAGCGACAGTGGGCGGATTACGATCTCCAGTATCATGATTGGTGCTACTGATCGGCACTGGCCAAAGCACCAGTGAACTAGAGACCATTTCTATATGGATATCGGACTACCTCTGATCACGAAAACATACCTATAAAAGTGATTGTTATGTCTATGTCCCTTGTCGGAGGCTTAAACTTAAACAGCCCGATGACATTTGATATTGCAAGATAAAGGCTATCATCATCAGATATGAATATATCCTGTTTTCTTCCTATAATACCTTCAAAGAAATCCCAGTCTGTTTACTACTGATTCCAGCATTTGTACCTTTCCCGGTTTCTTCTACGCTTAGATTCCTTACGAATACTATACTTTAGAATAGTAATAACTTATAAAATGATCCAAGTTAAACAACACCTTTCTGTCAAATAGATTCCTCCAAATACCGGATGGTAACATGGTTTCACAGGTTAAGTTCTTTAACAAGGCTTTCAACAAGTTTTTCCGTACTATCCTTCCTTCATAATTTTTTGGTTTATAGGCCTTTTTTTGAAAATGTCAATCATTTTGTCTAATGGTCATTTTGCTTAATTTTTTATTATTTTTTGTGTATTTTTACTTTTATTTATTTTAATTTTTCCGTTTTTCTCATCAAATTTCCACGTCGAAATGGTAGTTCAATCTTTCCTTTTTTCACAAGGAAAATGCACAATTTTTATTTTTCATTTCCGTCTTTTTTCTACAAACGATATTTTTCTTCAATTTTTTTCTTCTTGATAAATGTCCTCATTTCATCTCCAAAACGACATTTTATATTAATTGTATATTGCATCTCCGTAAATAGCGGCTCTTATGCACCTAGTATAGAAAACCTGCTACCTGCCACTTCTTTTGAACACATAGCAACAAAAAAAGGAAAATAATCTTTAGCCGTTACACTCCTTTTTTCGTTATTTAATTTTTTGTATCTCACGCATGTATCATTTCAAAATTGATATATCCGTTTTCTTTGGTATTTTATTTTTTAATCGGCGATGATCCGGTACTGCAGATTCTCATATAAAAAGCTTTATTTCCTTCCATGATATCTCCCGGCAACAATGCTCTTGCCACCGTCTTGGTTTCTTCCGATCATGCTTTGCATCGACACGTCTGAGTTCTGCGTAATCACCATCAATCTTCTCGACTACATAAATACATGTTAACATAATTTTGCCTCCTTTTTTAGTCTTATCATCCTGTCTTTGTATAGTTATTTTAATGGCATTATTTTTAAAAAGTAAATTTTTCTGTATTGATTATTGCCAAGATTTATAATAATATATACCTTTGTATAAATTGTTATACATTACAATTAAAGGAGCCCAGCAATGAACGAAGTGGATTTTCAAAAAGTGGGATTAAAAATGAAACACCATGAGTGAGCGTGGAATCACCAGAACAGGTAGCAAAAGATCTGAACTGTACTGTTCCTTTCTTCGTCAGCAATGTCGAGAACAATCGTGCTGTTTAACTTAAGAGTTCTTCTTTATTACTCAAAGCTTTGTAACGTATCCGTGGACACGATTCTGGATGCCGGAAGAGATATTCCTCCTCTGGATGAAAAAAAAGAGCATCAGTTAAATGACGAAGATGCTGAATGTATTCCGTGGTTTTTCTGTAACAAAAAGAAAAGATCATCAAGATAAACATGCATCTGGCAGGAGAAATAATCTCCTGCCTTTTTATTTCCTGCATAGCAATAATACATCTTCATGATCGGCCAAAAGCTATATATAATGATTTTTCATTGCATGATCCTTTATATTCTCATATTTTGTATCAAAAATCTTCAAGCACAACCGTTCCCTGATTCCGGCTTTCCTTACATCAATGATTCTCTGATTCTGGCTTCCTGAACACCAGTGTTACATCTTTTAATTCTTCCTTGAATTCTCCGTCTACCAGTACATCAATATACGACAGCATCTCCTCTGTCACATCTGTATGGACACATCCTCCCGGAACCATATCACGGTCAAAAAGATACCCACTGTAACACCAGATATCTTTCTTTGGATATGTTTCTCTTACTTTCTTTAAAAGCTTTACCAGTTCCACCTGGTTCTCCGGCTCGAACGGTTCCCCTCCCGAGCAAAGTGAATCCTTGAATGAAGTTAGAATCCAGCGAATTCAATATTTCCGCTTCCGTCTCTTCTGTGTATGGCTGTCCATAGTTGAAATTCCAGGTCTCCTCATTAAAACATCCCTTTGCAGTGATGCCGACAGCCGGATACGAACAGGCTGACTCTGACGCCCGGTCCGTCTGCGATGTCGCATTCTTTTATATTTCCGTAATTCATGATTTGTAAAGTCTCCTTTATTCCTCTCTGAATGTATTACCTCAATAATCGGATATTCTACATTCTCTTCCATTCTCACGTATTGATAATTTTCACCTATCGCCCACATGAATTCGTCATTTTCCAGTGTTTTCCATGCTTCCTGCATGCTCCGGATAATGGAAGGCAACCCAGTTTCAGCATTTTCAGCTCATCTCCTCAGCCTGTACACATCTATGAAGCCCTCTCTTGAGTATATGAGAAATAGGTAGTCGTGTACACACCTGGATTTTCTTCCCTGTCATCCCATCCTACAAGTACATTACTGATTTGATTATCTTCTTCAATAACCTCCATTAGTTTATACTTTATGATGCCCACACTCTTTTTTCCTCCATGAAATTAATCACAAATCTTATCCCATAAAACTGGTCCGGATTCCATTCGATGGATTTTTCGTCGTTTCATATATGGTTTCTGTATGTAGTTGTTTTTCCTGCTGTATTTTGCGGATTTTTTCTTCTTTTCCCGTTCTTTTTCTCTTTTCAGTTCTTCTAAGATACGGTTCAATGCAGTAATAATAAATCCCGTATAGGTATAAACATATATTTTTCTACTCTTCCACCTTTAAATACCAGTTCTACCTCTGATTTATCTCTCGGGCTCGGTCTGGCACTATCCAGTTCTTCATATTTTATCGGCATGGCTATCGGTCCCTGTTTCCTATTCTTGTTAAACATAGATCCATAGATTCCTTCTGTACTGAAAAGAATCCCTTCTTACCGCTTCCAAGTATGGTATTATCACATAGTTGCAACTTCTATCATCTTACATCCCGGTGCATAACTTGCAAATGCTGCCCATAATGTCCCTTCTTTAGCATCCTTTCCAAGAATCACTGCAAGTGGCATCGCATTATAAAAATAGTCTTTTAATTCCTTATCGGTTATGCTGGTCACGATATCACCAATCATTTTTTCTTATCCATTCTTATATTTCCCCTTGCGTCATTTGCTATTTATTAATTATATACTATTTTGATTCATGTTTAAACACGAAGAATAGACAAATTAGAAAAAGGAGCATATCTTTCGATATACTCCTGCTATAATCTTTATCAACATCACAAGTTAATATAACCTGGACATATCTTCATTTATGTTACAGATGCAATACTCTGTCCTTGATTTCCTGCGTACGTCCCTGATTCCAAACTGTGTTCCGATATATCCACAGGTTCTTCTTGCCACGAATAACTTATCCTGATTCTGGTTACCACAATTCGGGCATTCCCAGATCAGCTTTCCTGATTCGTCTTCCTTGATCTGAATCTCTCCGTCATATCCGCAGCACTCGCAGTAATCGCTCTTTGTATTGAGCTCCGCATACATAATATTATTGTAAATATACTGCATAACCGAAAGTACCGCCGGAATATTATTCTGCATATTCGGTACTTCGATGTAACTGATTGCTCCACCCGGTGAAAGCTTCTGGAAATCGGCTTCGAACTTCAGCTTCTTGAATGCATCAATCTTCTCTGATACATGTACATGATAGCTGTTCGTAATATAATTCTTATCTGTTACACCCTTGATGATTCCAAAACGCTTCTGCAGACATTTTGCAAATTTGTATGTGGTAGATTCCATCGGTGTTCCGTATACAGAATAGCTGATGTTCTCTGCTTTTTTCCACTCTTCACATTTATCATTTAACTTCTGCATTACCTGCATTGCAAATGGTCTTGCTGCGGGATCGGTATGTGATTTGCCAAGCATACGTACACACATCTCATAAAGTCCTGCATATCCAAGCGAAATAGTGGAGTAACCATTAAATAATAATTTATCGATCGTCTCTCCCTTTTTCAGTCTTGCAAGCGCACCGTTCTGCCACAGAATCGGAGCAACATCGGAAATCGTTCCCTGGAGACGTTCATGTCTGCATCTCAGTGCTCTGTGACATAATTCCAAACGCTCATCCAGGATCTTCCAGAATTTCTCCATATCTCCTTCTGATGAACATGCCACATCCACTAAGTTGATCGTTACAACTCCCTGGTTAAAACGTCCATAGAACTTTATGGCTTCCGTCCGGATTTCTCTGGCTGTCTTCTACCGTCAGGAACGAACGGCATCCCATACAAGGATATACTTCTCCATTCTTCATCTCTTTCATAATCTTGGCAGAGATGTAATCCGGCACCATACGTTTTGCTGTACATTTTGCTGCCAGTTCTGTCAGATGCCAGTATTTGGAATCTTCGGTGATGTTGTCCTCGTCCAGAACATAGATCAGTTTCGGGAATGCCGGGGTGATCCATACACCTTTTCATTCTTTACGCCCTTGCATTCTCTGTTTTATCACTTCTTCGATGATCATGCCAGGTCATCACGGGTTCTTCCTTCTTCTACCTCATCCAGATACATGAACATTGTAACAAACGGAGCCTGTCCGTTACATGTCATCAATGTGATCAGCTGATACTGAATCGTCTGGATACCGCTCTTTACTTCTTCTCTTAAGCGGCGTCTGTCACCTTCAATAATTGCCTCATCCAGAGCTTCTCCGCATTCTTCGCGCTCTGCGATCACATTTCTGCGGATCTTCTGACGGCTGATGTCTACAAATGGTGCCAGATGCGCCAGTGTAAATGACTGTCCACCGTACTGGTTACTTGCTACCTGTGCCACGATCTGTGTCGTTACATTACATGCTGTAAAGAAACTGTGCGGCTTCTCGATCATGGTCTCGCTGATCACGGTGCCATTCTGCAGCATGTCCTCCAGGTTGATCAGGTCGCAGTTGTGCTCCTTCTGCGCAAAATAATCGGTATCGTGGAAGTGGATGATACCCGCTTCATGCGCACGTACAACCTCTTCCGGAAGAAGGACACGTCTTGACAAGTCCTTACTGACCTCTCCCGCCATGTAATCACGCTGGGTAGAGTTGATGACCGGGTTCTTGTTGGAGTTCTCCTGATTCACCTCTTCATTCATATGGTCCAGAAGTGCAAGAATTCCGTTATCTGTTGTATTCGTCTTTCTCATCAGTTCTCTTTTTATAACGATAGCGCACATATTTCTGTGCGACTTCATAGCCGCGCAGTTCCATAATTCCGGTCTCTACCATATCCTGTATATCTTCTACATTGACAGCATGAGTGGATTCCTCAATTTTCTTTGCAACGTTGTCCGCCACTGCCATGATCTGATATTCATTCATCCGATGCAGTTTGTCGACGTCCTTGTTTGCTCTATCGCATATAATGATCTTCTCCAGATCGAAGGCTACCTCTTCGCCGTTTCTCTTAATTACGTTCGTCTTTATTTCTGCGTTCATGTTTATCCCTCTCTTATTTTTATTGCCGATGTAGTATGTGCTCACCCTCAAATACTACTAAATATTGTTTTTTCAACATCATTTCCGCACAAGATATTGTGCAAGTAATATGATACTCTATAACAGGCGAAAATGAAAGAGGTAATTTTGTTAAAATAAATGTTTGAAATGTGGTCTAAATTTTGGTGATATTTTTTACGAAATTTGTTGCATTTTTGATTTTACAGACCATGTGGCTATGAATATGATCCGGCTGTAGGAGACCCGGATAACGGAATCGCACCGGGCACAGCCTTTGAAGATATTCCAGATGACTGGGTATGTCCAATCTGTGGATTAGGAAAAGAAGTATTTGTTGCAGAAGATTAATTACTAATTATTCTTCCGACTGCAGTCTTTCATAATCCGTGATCTCGATTACCTTGAAGGCCTACAAGACGGATGATACCTTCATCCTGTAAAGTAAGCAGCATACGCGACAGAGATGGTCTTGTAGTATTCAGATATACTGCCAGATCTTCCCTGTTCATATGCAAACGAACCCGGTAGTCCGGATCACAGTTTTTCCAACAGGTACGCCGCTACACGCTGACGTAGATTTCCACTGGTAAGAACTTCTATCTGACGGTTATTTTTCTCTTTTTTTCCGCAAAAAGCTGAAGCATATTGAAACAACCTTGCTGTGATGTACACAGTTTTTTTCGCATCTTCCGCCAAAGAAATTCTGTGAAACCTCCAGAACCGACACTTCACTTTTTGCTTTTGCATAACCGGGTAAGCAGACTGGCGCAGAAATAGTTCTACTTCGCCAAACTCCTCACCCACCGTAACATAACTGCTCCGAAGTAATCTTACCATTCAAGTTGATACTGCCAAGCTCAACCATTCCTTCCAATATGAAATATAATTTTAACGGCACATCACCCTGACGGAAAATATAGGTATCTTTCGGATATTTCTTTACTACAGCCTGTGAACAGACAAGACTTTTTTTCCAGTTCTTCTTCTGTCAGGTTCTGAAATATCTGTAACTGTTGTAACTTCATAATCCAATCCTTTTCTCTGCTGATAAACATTTTCTATGATTCATTATAGACTATGCGGGACGAGGATTCAATGTGTACCAAAGACAGGAGGTTTCTCTATGAATATTACATTTGATGATAACTTAATTACAGGCAACAAGACCATCGATTCCCAGCATCAGGAACTGATCGACCGTATCCGGCAGTTCGTTGCAGCATGCGAATCCGGTGACAGTAAGATCAAAGCGATCAAAATGTTAGATTACCTTGATGAATATACGAATTTTCCATTTTCAGGAAGAAGAGGATCTGCAGAAAAAAGGTATCTTACCCAGAACTTGCCGTCACCATGCCAAACATGAAGAATTCAAAAAATCTATTCAGGAATTATACGATTATCTGAATGAAAATGAAGGGCCTGATGATCAGTTTATCGAACAGGTAAAGCGCAATGTTGTAGCCTGGCTGTTCCAGCATATCAAGACTATTGACCGGTCTGTAGCAGAATATATTCATTTGAAAGATAATTCCAATCGATTATAGTGATTCATAAAAATGCACAAAACGGACATGTTCTCATAACAATGTCCGTTTTTGTGATATACTTAATTTATTATATTTACAAAGGATTGGGTACTTATGAATCAGAAACTTACCAAATACGCCTGGTTACTGCCATTTTCTCCGGCATCTGCTGGGGTGCTGCCGGAATCTTTGTCCGTACACTGGAACACGATGGGCTCGACAACTTTTCCATCATTAGTTTCCGGATGTTGCTTGCAGCTCTGATCACTGGCATATGGATTCTATTCTATAACCGACATTTATTTTATGTACATCAGCGTGACTTCTGGCTTTTTATCGGAAGCGGCATGATCGGCATGACCGCCCTCAGTGTCTTTTATAATATTTCCGTTACGAAAGGATCTCTTGCGCTTTCTGCCGTGTTACTTGCCATGTCTCCGGTCTTTGTTCTGTTTCTGGCTGCTATATTCTTCCATGAACCATAACCAGACACAAACTGACCTGTGTAACACTCGCCCTCATTGGCTGTGTACTGGTAAGCGGAGTACTGGAAAGCAATGGACTTTCCTGAGCATAACAGGAATTCTCTGCGGAATTCTGGCAAGCTTTTTCTATGCTGTATATGGAATCATAAGCAAAAAAGTCACACAAAAAGGATATCATTTCCTGACGATTACTTTTTACGGCACACTCTTTTCCGGCATGACGATGCTGCCTTTCAGTAATATACACTCTTTAAGCAGTATGATTGTCTCAGGGCAAAGGACCACCTTTTTATCCTGATTATTCATGCGTTGGTATCATCCGTCCTGCCTTATGCACTATATTCCTTATCCATGCGCTATATGGAGGCCGGCAAAGCATCGATTCTCGCTTCCAGCGAACCTGCTGCCGCCATGTTATTCGGAGCGGTACTCTATGCCGAAACACCAGGTATTCTTTCCATCTGTGGACTTTGTTTTACAATTACTGCTGTAATATTATTAAATTATGAAAGGAATTGAACATATGGTACACCTGAACGACAATGCTATTGCCTATATGAATAAACGCGGATTCCGCAACATCATACTTTCCATCGAAACAATCACCAGTTGATGTGCCCCTCCGCGTCTGGAGATATCGGTAGGATTTACCGATAAAGAAAAAGAGGACATGCTCGCACAGGGGTATGTCTGCGAGACCAGTCCTCTTGGGAAATGTCTATTATCTGCCTGATGGGGTTGTTGTAACCGGGGATATCAGCATCAATTATATGGAATATCCCTGGATTACATGTTTTGAGGTAAGCGGTCTGGCTGTTTCATGTTCCTGAGACAGCCAGGCTATGTATTACTTTTTTTGCTTCCTCCATTTTTTGTATTTCTTGTTCTGATTGTTTCATCTGTTCATCCAACTGTCTTATCTGCTCATCTTTCTTTTATCTGTTCATCCAACTGTCCTATCTGCCTCCGCATTTCTTTATCTGTTCATCCAGTTGTCTTATTTGCAATTCAAAACTTTTATTTGTTTATTCCTAGTTGTCTTATCTGTTCATCCAGTTGTTTGACATCATCTTTCTGTATCTGCTCATCTAGTTGTTTTATCTGCTCATCTTTCTCTTCTATCTGCCTCACATTCTTCAATCATTTCTACATATTTTGATCTAATTCTAACAATTCTTCCGAAAACATCCATCATCTTTCAACTAACTAGTTATTTTTATAAGTATCTAAAACAATTCTTTTGACATTTTTCATGCTATTTTTTATCCAATAGCTGCTGTAATCGTTGTCATTTCTTTCCTCATTTCAACTGCTCATCCTTCTGACTCAACTTTTCTCTCTCCTCTATCTCCTTCTGCATATCATCAATCATCAGCTTTACTGTATTCCTGTCTAACTCCAGCAATTCTTTCGAAAACATCTGCATCACCTCTTCGATATTCCGGCAGACATCATAAGCCTGTTCATACATTTCTTTAAAATCCGGATATTTCTCTATAATATCTATAATCGTCTCCGGATCATCCATGCAGAAAAATGCAAGCCATGCTTCCAGCCGGTTTTCTATTTTACACTTCTATTTTCATTTTGCTGATTCTTTTTGAATATGTCAAGAGGTATGAACAGATATTCTTGTAATAAATTTATATTTACTCCTGTATCAGATTTTTTGCATAAAACGATGGATATAATTATTGAAAAATTTCTGGAATTCTGTTGGACTTTTTCAAATAACACGATCGTATACACCTGCTTGATATCTCTGTAAGAGAATCGTTTTCCTTTGATTCCTCTCACTCTCTTATACTGCCGAAGCAACAGATCTGCTGAGTAACAGGCACTTCTTTCTCCCGGAAAATAGTATCCGATTTTCTGAATTTCCAGGTTCGCAATACTTCCATCTTCCAGTTGTACTACCATATCTGTAATAAGAAGCGTAGATTCATCTGCTAATCTTGTTCCGTCATTTGGTAATACGTCTACAATTCTCACTCTTTGTCCGAGAAGTAACGTGAGTAATTCATTTACTCTCTCCGGTGTATTCTCCGGATTCAGAATTTCTTTTATCATGAAATCATACATGATTTTTATCCCTTTTACCCGGTACAAAAATCCAGAAATTCATTTTGATTTTCCTCTGTCCACTCATAAAATAAATTTTTTAATCTGCTTTTACTTTCAATCTCATTCAACACCTCCTCCCTTGTCCGAATCATCGGGAAATACTGTTGAAGTTTGTTTGTCATAGGCACGTCCTCCTGAATAGATTATAAAATTTTCGTGTTCTCTCAAGTCGGAAATATGTTTCAGACATTTTTAGGTGTGAAACGGTCGAAACTTGATGCCTTTTGGCCTAGAAATACTTAAGAGTTTGTAGAAGTCACTCTTTGAAGTGCATTCAAAATAGCATATTGTTCATATGATTACAAGATTAATTTTCGTAAAAAAAGCGGCAGAATTATCTTCCGCCGCATAGCCCATATCACCATCTATATATTATCTCATCTTAAAACTTCTCCATCTCCCCAATGATCGTTCTGTAAAATTCTTCTTCCGTGCCCTCTTTTCTCACATCATTCATCACATATCCGTCTTTCAGAAATATCACTCTCTTACACCGGCTTGCCATCTGTGGATCATGCGTTACCATCAGAAGGGTCTTCCCTAACTCCTCATTGATTTTCCGGAATTCCTCCGCAACAACTTTTCCGGATTTTGAGTCGAGGTTTCCCGTCGGCTCATCTGCAAATATGATACTCGGATCATTGATCAGCGCCCTGCAGATTGCCACTCTCTGCCGCTCACCGCCGGACAGTTCATAAGGATTCTTTTCCTGAAGATGTTCAATCCCAAACTGCTTTTCCAATGTTTCCGCTTTCTCTTCACATTCTTTCTGTTCCTTTTATCCAGCAATACCGGAAGCATGATATTTTCTTTTACCGAAAGACTGTCCATCAGATTAAAATCCTGGAATACAAATCCGATCTTTCTACGTCTGATATCCGTAAGTTCTTCTTTCCACAGCTCATTCGTATTCACACCGTCAAAGATCACATCTCCGTCCGTCTGCTGATCCATAAATCCCAGGATCTTCAGAAGTGTTGTCTTTCCACAGCCGGATTTTCCCATAATTCCGACGTACTCTCCCTGTTCTACATCAAAGTTAATGCCTTTCAGTACCGAAATCGCATCCGCATCATCAATCTCCCCACCGGCTTTTGGAAATTTCTTGATCAGGTTATTTACCTTTAATATTTCTTTCATGCTTTCCTTCTACCTTTCTTATTGTATACTGCTCAATCACCTTTACACCGATGCCCTGCACTACAAGATATATAACTGCAAAGATCAACAGATATCGCAGATAATGTACACAGTCAGCCTTCGTATATTCCCGCATGTTCCATATCTCCCCGGTTAACACCGGCACCATAACAACCGCAACTGCTGCCGGGATCCAGAAAAAGATTCCCGTCTCTGTCCGGATCAGCTTTTCTCTTTCTTTCGAGCTCATTCCAATACAGGTTAAGAAATGATTCCGCTTCTTCTTGTCCGTCATCTCAGATTCATATTTCAAGTAAATGACCAGAACGCTTCCCAGCAGAAATGCTCCCATGATAAATATATCTACTACCGTTGTCATAAAGCGTTCGCTTTCAATCTGTTCCATCGTTGTACGTTTGGAATAGCAGGATAATACATCCTTGTCAAATCTTTCATCCTCTTTATGTACCTTCCGAAAAGCCTGGAGCTCTTTTTCTATCTTCTGATAATCTACATTTTCACATTCAAAAGGACAAGCTTTGTCGGCCAGTGATGGATCGTCACTCCTTCTTCTGCTTCACCCTCCTCAACCGGATCTCCGGTGATCCAATTATATTTCTTCCAGTCGTCCTGAACCTTTTCAAAATATTCATCCGAAAATACAACCAGATTCTCCTCACTTCCCTGCCGGAATGCACCTGTCAGGATATCCATCTTTTCCCCTTTACGGTTCGTGTCGGATAGATCTTTTCCCGATCAAGAAATCCATAAGATTCTATCGGCTGTCCGATGTGCAGGTACGGCTCTTTTCTCGAATTCAGGTAATCCAGTGGATGTGCCTTCGTACTCTTGTCCTGTTGGTAAATAATATAGATTTCCTTTCCGTCAGCAGATAGATTCATTTTTCACTTTTCTTTCCAAGCGCCTTATTCAGTTCTTTATACGTCGTCTCCGAGATGCCTATATGCTGTCCCTGCGGCATGATCACTGCTCTGGCATCATCCAGCTTTTCCGAATTATCCACATTCGTCACGCGTACCATCGGATACTCCTGGAATTTCACGTCATATTTTTCCTGCAGCTGTTTCCAGAATGTCTCATCCGCTTCCGTTGCCATACATACAAAATCATACGGGAACAGTCCTTCCGGCTTTTGCGCGATCTTCGCTGAGATCATATCTTTTCCAAATAAGAACAATATCAGTACCGGTATAAGACTGATCACGTACACATAACGGAATGTACTCTTGAAACGGTAATAAAATGAATTATATGGGATCAACTTTGCATAATAACTCTTTTTATGCTTCCGCACTTTCAGGAACAATACAAATCCAAACTTTTCCGCCAGATAAATGCCCAGGAAAATAAATAAAAGTATCCGTAACCCTTCGGCATTCTTCCGCATTCCGAAATTCACTATTCCAAATACCACAATGACCAGGCCAATTGTAAGCCACAGACCGATCCGTTTTTCCGGCATCTTCTCCTTTTCCACATCGCCCAGCTGCATTTTTTTTAGTTCCCTGTACAGGAAGAAATCCCGCAGGATCATCAGTCCAATCCCAGATATTCCAATCATGATAAGACTTGCGATCAAATATGTGAATCCTGTAATCTTCGCCGGCTGTGCTCCCACTCCGGATCTTGCCATGAAGATTCTGCGGATGATACACAGGATCACACTTCCGATGCAGGCTCCCCGATCAGCATTCCCAGAATTCCAGCCACAATCTCTGCCCCAAGCACTTCATAAAGTGTAGACTTCCGCATTCCCAGAGTAGAAAATATACTGTAATTTCTCATCCGTTTTCTGAAATATGACAACAGATTCGTGATCATCAGCATCAGCGATGCGATCAGACTCACGATCAGGAATTCCAGCAGAATTGCCGTGATTCCATGCCCCGTCAGTATATTTCCTTCTTTATTAAATGGTGCCAGCATCTGTGCCATTCCGACTCCGGAAAATATCAGCGTCGCCGGAAGCAGGTTCATACTTACGTAAACAATAAAATCTCTTTTTGAACTTTTAAAATTCTTCCACAAGGCCGTATAGAATCCTTTCGGATACTTCCCCGAAAATTCCAGATGCTTTTTTTTTCTTCTTTGTAATTTTTTCTCTCTGGCTTTAACTTCTTCCTGTATCTTTTTCTCTTCCTGCCACGAATCAATCAGCTTCGCACCGATCAAATTGATCACCAGAAGCACTACCAGTAAAAATGGATACACCTGTGACAGCGGATCTGAAAATACTGCCCCATCTGCCCCAAGAAATGATATCATACATCCTGCGATCAGTGACATGATATCCAGAAGCAGTTTATGGTGATTGCTTAAAGCCAGTATCAGATTCACAATTCCTATCACCTGGATTACCAGTACCATTACCAGTTCACAGATGAACAGCATCAGTATCTGAACCATCATCTGTTCATCTGCACCGTCCAGTACTCCCAAAGGCTTCAGACTTTTCTTTATGTAACTCATCCCATCGCCCGAAGCAGCCAATTTTATCAGATATCCCGGTACATTGCATTTCCATGTCCCCATGTTCATCCACGGAAATAATAGCACTGCCTGGATGATCACCTGCATGATCAGCGTGAATATCTTCATTCGCTTTTCCGTCTTATTCATAACTTTTGCCTCTCATTTTTCATACACGCTTATTATCCGAGATCTAACGTCTCTCTTCATATACGCTTACTATCCAAGATCTAACGTCTCTCTCTTTATACCTGCGCCACCACCGGCTTAAATCCTCCATTCCGACAACCATCACCGGTGCTCCTGCCGGGATCTCCGTTCCTTTCTCAGATCCCTGTACTCTTACTTTCATATGATGTCCACACAGATATCCTTTTCCCTTCCAGTTGATTCTGGTATCTGCCGTTCCAATCTCCCATAAAAGTCTGGTCTCTCTTCTGCTCTGCAAAAGATTCATAAATCCTCTCAGTACCATATTCAGCAGACATGCTATCAATACACAGCAGAGGATTCCTGCATATCCCTTCACCGGGAAACTCGGAACAAAACATAATGCCGAGATAAAAAGTACCAGTCCGCTGTTTGCAACGTAACATCCCTGCCCCAGTCTCTTCCGACTGCATAGAATAAAGCTTTGCCCGTGTATTTCTCCCAGAAGCTCAATCCGATTCCATAGACAGCCAATCCGATTCCGATATTCCGGTGTATAACTGCCGGGATTTTATTCAAGCCAAGCGCCTCATTCCACAACCATAAAAAATGCGTTCGGATCTCTTGCGATAAGATAAGAAATGCACACACATACAATTGGTACACATCCCAGTGCCAGCATCCACAGAAACATATTGGAATCAAACACTTTATGATAGATCTTATCCATTGCTTCACCTGCTTCCTGCGGATCGCCCATCTGGCGGACTGCTTCTTCCTCTGCTTCAACTTCCGTCATCCCTGATTCCATTAATGCGGCTTTACAGTCTTCTATATGCGCTTCATATTCATTTACAATCTCTTTTCTTACAGACGAATCGGTAATCTTCTTCCCAAGTTCTTTCAGATATTCTCTTTCCTTCATATCTAACACCGTCCTTTTCTGCCGCCTTCACTGCCTTACCTGTGCTATACAGAATACTGAATCATGCTCGTAACTGCATTGGCATAAGCATTCCATTCTTCGACCATTTTCTCCAGATATTTCTTCCCGTTAGGTGTGATCCGGTAATACTTTCTGAGTTTCCCGTTCGCCTCCTGGTTATAACTTTCCAAATATCCGGACTGTACCATGCTGTGAAGCAGCGGATACAATGTTCCTACCTTAATTCGAATACATTGTCCGATCTCTTTGAGAGTGTATCGATCATTTCATATCCGTACATATCCTTTTCTGAGATCAATTTGAGAATTAACATTGCGGTATTTCCTGAGACCATATTTTTGTTTACTTTCATAGTGATTGCTCCTTTCTTATATTTGCTTTCATTATATATCGGCTTTTCGATAGTTGAGTGTAAAAAATTTGCTTTCTTCTTGGTTTTATTATATATCGTATCTCGATATATGTCAATATACAAGAATAAAAAGAACCGGAAATGCAAACCTGCATTCCCAGTCCCTTTACCTTCTTCTTTCCTACAACAGCTCCGCAAACAATCGCAGGAACAACTGTCCCAGCCGCAGAGTCGCGCTCCGGCCGGACTTATACTTCTCCGTCACTTCCCTGCACTGTTCCAATGTCTGCTCCATATCCGCCGGATATCCAGCACCGCATCACAATCTGCCATAAAACACCCATTTTCAAAATGATGATAAAGGCTCCGGTAATCCAGATTGATCGTGCCGCAAGTCGCCATGCAATCATCTGCCACGCTCATCTTCGCATGACAGAACCCCGGTGTCCACTCATAGATCCTTACACCATCCTGTACCAGATTGTGATAGAACGATCTGGTGATACTGTAGATCAGCTTCTTATCCGGGATTCCCGGTGTGATGATCCGCACATCTACGCCACGCCTGGCCGCCAGCGAAAGTGCATGTCATCTCATCCGTGATGATCAGATAAGGAGTCATGAACCAGCAGTATCTGTCCGCTTTGTTGACGATACTGATATAGACATCCTCTCCAACCTGGATTCCGTCTAACGGGCAGTCCGCATACGGCTGGATATATCCCGTCTGCTTTGCCTGATACGGATGCTGTACCAGATATTTTTCTGTGCCTCTATATCCAGAACATCCACATCGGCCGGAGTCTTCCCGGATGCTTCCCACATTTCCAAAAAATGCTGCCGTAAGCGAAGCCACCGCATCTCCTTCCAGCCGGATTCCCGTATCCTTCCATTCCCCGTATGGATGTGTATAATTAAAATACTCATTCGCCAGATTATAACCGCCTGTGTACCCAACCTTTCCGTCAATCACCGTAATCTTTCTGTGGTCACGGTTGTTCAGGAACATATTAAGTCCTGGAAGCAGCGGATTGAATACCCGGCAGGCAATTCCTTTCGCTTCCAGTTTTCTCACAAAGCTCAGATTTACGAATCCGATCGAGCCCATGTCATCATAGAACACCCGGACCTCTACTCCTGCTTTCACCCGTTCTTCCAGCACCGTCTCTATCCTGCTCCATGCATATTCATCCTCAATTGCATGATACTCCATGAAAATGAATTGCTCCGCCTTTGCAAGATCCGTAAGCTGCGCCTCCAGTCCTTTGACCGCTTCGTCAAAATAAGTCACATCCGTATTCTGATACACCGGATAACACGCATTTCTTTCTATATAATTAGAAACATTTCCCGCCTTCGGATCTGACACATTCAGACTTTCCAGCACTTCCTTATTTTCCGGCAAAAAGTGGCAGAAGCTTCTCATCAATCCTTTTGTAACGCATCCGCATCTTCCGGGTTCCACCGTTCATACCGATCATAAAAATAAAGTGCTACTCCAAGGATCGGAAATGTCAGGATCAGGATGATCCACGGTGTCTTCATCGAGGAAGTCTCATTTCTTCCATATATTTTCAGAACCAGTATGACGGCAAATATTCTGGTCAGATTGTCTATGAATACCGCGTATTCATTCAGTCCCTTAAATATCCCAATCAGGAACACTACTTCCAGTAATATCGAAAGCACTGTGAACGCCAGCCGCTTCACACCATTCTGTGTCTTTTTCTTTCCTTCCAGTGTATGACTGCTCATCTTCTCACTCTTTTCTTCTATTGTAAATTATGATTATACTAACACGAACATGTTCCCGTCACAAGCTTTATCCGGTATTTTGTAAAATCCTCTCCGGAAATAATTTGCATAAAAAATCACCGTCCCCAGAGCTCTAAGCCTCTAAAACAGTGATTTGGTAGTGCGCGATCAGGGGTTCGAACCCTGACACCCTGATTAAGAGTCAGGTGCTCTACCAACTGAGCTAATCGCGCATTTTCAATTTTCTGTGTCACACTTTCCGTAACGACAAGATTAATTATATAATAAGGTTTTAAAAAATGCAAGTACTTTTTTATTTTTTTTTCATATTTTTTCACAGCTCTCATATATTGATATGGGGGTTGAATTTATGAACCATATTATCCATTATGTTACAACCAATTTCAAAAAATCTTTCATACTGTCTGCACAGAGATTATCTCCTGCATTCAAGGCACAGCTCTGCATTTTGTCCTGGCCGCTGCCTTTCTCGGAACACTGAATCATTTCCTGTATTTTTTATCCGGGCAGTCTCCAATCGTTGCACTTTTCTGCCCGGTTAATGAATCCGTGTGGGAACATTTGAAACTTTTATATTTTCCTTTTTATTCGTAAGCATATGGGAATATCTGTCTCTGCATCCGGTTGTTTTACCGTTCTTTTACTGTCGGTATCTGGGTGTGCTTCTCGGAATGTTTTTTTACTGTTTCTGTTTTTTTTACACATATTCCGGGATTCTCGGCCGGAATTTCCTGATCTTAGACATCCTGCTTTTTTATTCCAGTGTAATATTTTCATTTGGAATGTCTGAATATATTTCCGGCAAGACCCGTTCTCCTCACGAGACAGAACCTGGCTTTGTAGTCTCACTCTGGTTGATAACATCATTTTTCTTCTTTGTATTTACATGTTTTCCGCCAGATCTTCCGTTATTCTATTCAGCATAAGTACAACAACCATCAACACATTTCCCTGCATATATAATTAATTATTCACACCATGATGTGCAACATAGCTGTTAAGATCCAATGCTTTGAACACATATCCCTGTGACTGATAATATTCAATAATTTTCGGCAGCGCTTCCACAGTTGTATCTTTTGTCTCGAATCATGTGACAGCAGGATAATATTATTATCATGGAAACTGGTTGCCTGATCCACAAGCTGTTCCGTTGTTCTCACGGCCCCGTCTCCCGAACTTCCATTCCAGTCATAATATTGATATCCTCTTGCCTGAACCTCCTGCGTAAGCGTTGTCATAATTCCCTTCGTGTAACTTGCAGATATGGTATTCGAAGATCCTCCCGGAAATCTGATAAAACACGGAACATAGCCGATCTCTTCTTTTTTACAAGCTGTCCAATCTGGTCAAGATCCTGAAAATATGCATCAACAGATGCATACACCTTTGCGTAATCATGAGAATATGTATGCATTCCGATCGTATGTCCCTTATCATAAGCCTTTTTGATCATATCTTTATATTCCGGCATGGCTCCTGTAACAAAAAACGTTGCTTTCGCATTGTATTTATCCAAAATGTCCAGCACCGCCTGCGTATTCTTAGACGGTCCGTCATCCAACGTCAGATAGACAACTTTTTCATCCGATTGTTCTGTTGTACCCACTTTTCTTCCTGGTTGAACTGCAAATTCACTTCTGTCATCTGCCTGATCTTTTTGGCCTTGATTTTCTTTATTGGATGCATCAGTTTCATTCTCATTGATCGTAAGTTTTTTGCAGTTGCTTTTTTTTCTTTGATACTGCCTTTTTACTTTCCGTCTCGGCCGTTGTCATCGTTTTACCGGCATTCTTTTTTTATAACATGCCCGCCGATTCCCACACCTATGATCACTGCTGCTATGGAGACTGCTGCAATCAGAATCTTTCTCTGTGCACGATCTTTTCGTCTTCTATTTTTTAACTTTTTCCTGCTCATACTTTTTTCCTCTTTAATTTTCAACTTTATTCTCACTTTTAAGTAATTGCTTTTTCTTTTTACTATCATACCGCTTTTTTCCTTTTTATCAAGCCTTTTCTCGAGACTTTTTCACTACAATGTAGTATTGTAATAAATAGATTATCACTTACAAATGTCGAAAGGAGTTTTTTAATATGAGTGAAAATGAAAATAAAGTCTGTCCTGTCAGCTGCAAAATCGAACATCACGCCATGATGTTCGCATTTCTCGCCAAACATGCAATTGAATTATGCGGTGAAGCCGGAAAAGACGCAATCCTTGCCGGAATGACTACCTATGGAAATGAACAGGGTGCCCGCATGGCGGCAAATGCTCTCGCACACGGTGATGAACTGACTACCATGACCAATCAGGCATACGGTGAATGGAAACCAGATTATGCCGGACAAATGGACTTCGGAACGCTTCGCACCGAACCGACACTTCAGACTTACATTGCAAAATGTGCATGGTGTGAAGCATGGAAAAAGCATAACATTACCGAATATGGGAAATATTATTGCGTCAATGTAGATAATGCCGTTTACCAGGGTTTCCGTTCCGACTTCGTCTGTACACCGACTGCCACATCTATGAGCTGGGGCGGCAACGTTGTGAATTCGACTGGGGACACCCGCTCTCGCAGGAAGAGGTAAAAGAACTGGCGGAGAAAAAGGCCGAAACTTGGAACTTCCTGTATGAAAGATTTTAATTTCCATACGGCACATTTGAAATATACCGTCAGTCAGGCCCTGATCCATAATCTTTGTGAAAAAAGGGAAAGCGGCAGTGAAACTTGCACTTACTGATTATGTAGATACATTTGGGCAGGAATATCTGGATGTATTGGACGGTCTTTATCCGGTTGAATAGTTTTTATTGACATTATTTTTTTTACTTTTCATATAAGAAAACTATGAAATCTATTTACATCCTGTTTTCCTGTGCTAAAATGATAGATAAACACCCGATTCTATGAGGAGGTATCTATATTTTGAATACACTAACAACTGAACATACACCTGACAATATCATTGCCAGCTGGCTCGACGATCATCAGGAAGAACTGGTGAATACCGCTGATTACATTTTCCATCACCCGGAACTTGCATATCAGGAGACACTTTCTTCCAAATGCCTGGCAGATTATCTGGAAAGCCAGGGATTTAAAATAACATGGAAAACAGCCGGTATCGACACCGCATTTACTGCAGTCTGGGGAGGTGGAAAACCAATCCTCGGATTTCTGGCCGAGTACGATGCTCTGGCAGGTGTCGGACACGCCTGCGGGCACAACCTGCTTGGAACAGCCGTTGCCGCAGCGGCATGTGCATTAAAGCCGATATGGACGCAACCGGTGCAGCCGGAACGATCTGCGTCTATGGCTGCCCGGCCGAAGAGATCATGTCCGGCAAGATCGTGATGAACGATCAGGGAGTCTTTGATGACCTCGATGTTGCTATTACCTGGCATCCATTCGACCGCAACCGTGTCAGCAACGATATCTGGCAGGCACAGGACATTAAGAACTACACATTCCACGGAATCAGTTCCCATGCCGCCAAAGCTCCTGAAAAGGGACGCATTGCCCTCGACGCCGCTGAACTTATGAATGTAGGCGTCAACTATCTCCGTGAGCACGTACCGGGAGATGTCCGCATGCATTATGCCTACATTGATAACGGCCTTCCGGCAAATGTTGTTCCGGATATCGCAAAGACAAATTATTTCATCCGCTCCTACTTACGTTCCCGCACCGAAGATGCAAGCGAACGTGTAGACAACTGCGCCAGAGGTGCCGCTCTTATGACAGACACCACCGTCGATATCGAACTGGTCGCAAGCTGCAGTGAGATGAAAGTTAACCGGGTACTGACAGAATTATATTACGATGCTATGACCAGAGTTCCGACACCGGCTTATACACCGGAAGAGCTGGATTTTGCAAAGCAGATCACAAAAGAAGCCGGACTCATCAATGACGGGACACTATTCTCCGGCCTGGAACCGCTTGAAGATAAACCGGTTCCGATCGCTATCGGCACGGACGCTTCACAGGTCAGCCACACCGTCCCGTTGATCACCTTAAGTGCCGCTACGATGTGTAAAGGTACCCCGCTTCATCACTGGGCTGCTGCCAGACAGGCCGGTATGACTATCGGACAGAAAGGTATGTTCTACGTTGCGAGATGTATGGCAGAAGGAACGAAATTATTGATGGAAACTCCGGGAAGTATCGAAAAAAGCTTCTGCATGGGAACTGCACAAGCTGACTCCTTAAAGCTCCTGTCATTGCATACTGTACACTTTATAAATATCTGCTCTAAAACATCTCATGACCAAACTAGGAGGAATTATTATGATCACAAAAAATCGGAATTATCGGATGTGGCAATATGGGCGGTGCCATTCTCTATGGCGCACTCGACATCCGGGACTCCCGTGAATTAAAAGACATGGTCACATCCCCTGGCGGAACAACCATCGAAGGCTGCGAGGCTCTTGAAAAGCCGGCATGCGTGGTGCTGTAATCGAATGCATTAATGTAAGTACAGAAAAATCCCGTTCATTATAATCATTGTCATTCTATGTCGATTAATGCGGCGGAATTATCAGACAAAGAGGAGTTATCCACAGTTTCCCGTGGATAACTCCTCTTTGTTGGGGATAAGTGGAATTACTTTGCAAAATTTGTCGTTTTCACATTTTCATCCTCTTTATCACCTTCAACCGTGTAAATTCTTCTCTTTCCTTCTCCTCCAGCGCATTACTGATCGTATGCACCAGATTCGTATACATCGGAATCGTTATATTCTTAAGCGCATTCGCCCGCTTCTGTGTCTTCTTGATATTTGCGGCCAGACGGTACGCCGAGTTCTCCACCTCAGCCAGCTTGATCGTAAGTTCCTTCACTTCCCGGAAAGCTTCTCTTGCAATATCCACCGACTCATGTGTCGTGCTGAACGAATACGTCAGATCATTCTGCTTCGCATCATACTTGATGTGCGGATCTCCGTTCCCCATGATGCTTCTGGTCTGAATCTGAATCGAATCCTCGATCGGAACAGTAAATGCCAGTTCCTGGACTTTACTGATCCCATGTTCGATATTGGCACGCTGCAGGCAGGCATATGCTTTTGTAAATGTCGCATCGATCTCTTCCTGAATATCCTTTGCCTCATCGATCAGTCCCATCAGTTCTTTCAGAAGAATATTCCGCTTCTTATCCATCAGATCGTAGCCCTGACGCGCAAGAGCCAGAGAATTCTTCGCCAGCATCAGATTTCCTTTGGTGGGAAATTCTCTCGGATTCATATGCATCCCTCCTACTCTTCTGTCTCCAATGTCTCTTTCGTATCCTTCCAATACTTCTCAATCAGCTTCGTATCAATACGGTCCAGTTCTTCCTTCGGCAGAAGTCCAAGCAGTTCCCATCCAAGATCCAAAGTCTCCATCATCGTACGGTTCTCCGTCGGTCCCTGCCCGATATAACGTTTTTCAAATTCTTCACCGAACTTCAGATACTGTTTATCAATTGGTGACAATTCATCTTCTCCGATAACCGAAGCCAGATTTCTCGCCTCTCCAACCTTTGCATAGGCAGAAAATAACTGGTTCGCAAGATCCTGATGATCTTCCCTGGTATATCCTTTTCCGATGCCGTCCTTCATCAGTCGTGACAGCGATGGCAGGATACTGATCGGCGGATAGACTGCCTGACCGTGAAGATTACGGTCCAGAACGATCTGACCTTCTGTGATGTAACCGGTAAGGTCCGGGATCGGGTGGGTGATATCATCATTCGGCATCGTCAGGAATCGGAAGCTGTGTCACCGAACCATTTGCCCCGTCCACAATACCGGCACGTTCATAGATTGTTGCCAGTTCACTGTATAAATATCCCGGATATCCTTTTTCTTGACGGAATCTCACCACGCGAAGACGATACTTCACGCATGGCTTCCGCAAAAAGAAGTCATATCCGTCAGGATAACCAGAATATGCATATTTTTCTCAAATGCCAGATATTCCGCTACCGTCAGCGCAACCTTCGGCGTGATCAGACGCTCCACCACCGGGTCATTCGCCAGGTTCAAGAACATACACACATGATCTGCCACACCGCTTTCCTCGAATGTCTTACGGAAGAATTCCGCCACATCGTGCTTCACACCCATTGCTCCGAATACAACTGCGAACTGTTCATCCGAATTGTCACCAAGCGAAGCCTGCTTGACGATCTGTGCCGCAAGCTGATCATGCGGAAGTCCGTTTCCCGAGAATATCGGAAGCTTCTGCCCGCGGATCAGTGTCGTCAGACCGTCAATCGCCGAGATTCCGGTACGGATATAGTTTCGTGGATACTCCCGTCTGACAGGATTCAACGGAAGTCCGTTTACATCCCTTTTTTCTGCATCTGCAATCGGACCAAGTCCATCGATCGCTTCCCCGATTCCGTTAAATGTACGTCCCAGCATTTCCTCCGATACAGTAACTTCCATCGGATGTCCCGTAAGTCTTGTATGGGTATTATCCAGTGACATATTTTCTGTCCCTTCAAATACCTGGATCACAGCCTTGTCTTCATCCAGCTCTACAATACGCCCCATTTTCCTCGTATTATGATCTACAATAAATTCTACGATCTCATCGTAAAATGCATTTTCCACGCCTTCCAGCACGACGAGAGGGGCCATTTATGCTGCTCAGTCCAAGATATTCTATTGCCATCTTACGTCCCTCCCTTTACGCATTCTTCTCGATGACGCGGTTATAAAAGTCATCAATATCCAGTTTATACAGATCCAGTAACTGCAGATTGTCATTCGGCACATCATACTTGATCGCAATGACCTTCTCAAATATACCTTCTGCCTTCAGTACCGACATCGGCATTCCCCATTGCCACCAGTTTCCTGCTGGTCTTATACAGATACAGGATCACGTCCATCATCTTGAACTGCTTCTCCAGCGATACGCACGTATCATCCTTATGAAATGCATTCTGCTGCAGGAATCCCAGACGAATCACCTTCGCAATCTCCAGGATCAGCTTCTGGTCATCCGGAAGCACATCCCCGCCGATCAGTTTTACAATCTCCATCAGACTGCTCTCCTGGTTCAGGATCGCCATCAGACGGTTCCGGTAATCAACGAATTTCGGCGATACATGATCCGAATACCAACCGCTTAAGTCGTTCAGGTATTCACTGTAACTTGTCAGCCAGTGGATCGCAGGGAAATGTCTCGCATACGCCAGTGATTTATCCAGTCCCCAGAAGCAGCGCACGAAACGCTTCGTATTCTGTGTAACTGGCTCTGAGAAATCTCCTCCCTGTGGAGATACTGCACCGATGATAGAGACAGATCCGGTTGCACCATTTAATGTCTGCATCATGCCGGCTCTTTCATAGAATGCCGACAGTCTCGATGCCAGATATGCCGGGAACCCTTCCTCCGCCGGCATCTCTTCCAGTCGTCCGGACATCTCACGGAGAGCCTCGGCCCATCTGGATGTGGAATCTGCCATGATCGCCACATCATAACCCATGTCACGGTAATATTCCGCCAGTGTAAGTCCGGTGTAAATGGATGCCTCGCGGGCAGCCACCGGCATGTTCGATGTATTGGCGATCAGCGTCGTTCTGTCCATCAAAGGATTTCCTGATTTCGGATCGACTAGTTCTGAAAACTCTTCCAGAACCTGCGTCATCTCATTTCCACGCTCGCCACATCCAATATATATGATAATATCCGCATCCGACCATTTTGCGATCTGATGCTGGGTCATCGTCTTTACCCGTTCCGAATCCTCCCGGAATCGCAGCCGTTCCACCTTTTGCAATCAGGGAACATCGTATCCAGAATTCGCTGTCCTGTTACCAGCGGCACACTTGCCGGGAATCTCCGGCTCACCGGTCTCGGTACACGGATCGGCCAGTGCTGTGTCATCGAAAGTTCTCGTTTTTCTCCATTGAACAGTTCAATCGTAACCAGCGTCTCATCAATCGTATATTCACCATCCGGAACCACAGATATAACAGTTCCTTCCTCTCCCGGAGGAACCATACATTTGTGCGCGATAGCCCGCGTCTCCGGCACTTCCGCAATGATCGTTCCACCCTGTACCATATCGCCTTCCGCCACTGTGATATGCGTCTCCCAGAGCTTTCTGGCGGTCCAGTGCATCTACACTGACACCACGGGTGATAAATGCCCCGCCCTTGTCAGCGATCCGCTCCAGCGGTCTCTCAATACCGTCAAAGATATTATTCAGGATGCCGGGTGCCAGCGTAACCGACACTGCCGCTCCCGTACCTTCCACAAGTTCTCCCGGATGCAGTCCGGAAGTCTCCTCATACACCTGTACCGTCGTCCGGTCCTTATCCAGGGAAATGACTTCGCCAACCAGCTTTTCTTCTCCCACATGGACCATTTCCGACATCTTAAAATCCGTCTTCCCTTTCAGGTAAATGACCGGGCCGTTGATGCCATATATCTTTTCTGTCTTTCCGCTACTCACCCTTTACACCTCCCCGGAACCGGAATTTCTGGTATTCATTTTCCAGTGCCCCTTTGAATGCATAATCCACCAGAACATTCTTCTCAGGCACAACCGCACGCACCCGCCGATGAAAATCCACTTTGCTGATCGTCAGCGTCATTCCCGTGCGTTCCTCCAGATATGTCTTCTTATCTGCATCGGACGGATTGATATAGATCGTCATCGCCATCCCGGATGCAAACTGTGCTGCTTTCTCTATATAACGGATCAGAACCTTTTATACTCTTCTGTTCTCATAAATGCCAGAAGCTTTAACTGTACTTCTTCGAACAGTTCTGTCTTAAGTTCTGTCTGTATCTTACCCATCTCACGTTTTAATTCAAGCTGCGCCTTTGACATCGCCATATTCAGCTGCTGTTTTGCAGTCACACTCTCCGCACGCACTCTCGTCTCCGACTGCCGTCTGGCTTCGATCTGGTGCTGCTCGAACACACTTCTCCAGCGCATCCTCATGCTGCTTTATGATCGCATTCGCCTCCGCTCTTGCCTCTTCCATCGCTGCCATGCGGATATGCGTGATCTTCTCTTCGTTTGTCAAATGTGCCACCTTCTTCCTGTCTATAATTTCAACCCTATCCTTCATTTACATACGACGTGATAAAATCTTTCTTACGTCCGGTCCCGTGTCTGTCAGGAATCTCAATCAGAAGCGGCATCGTCCGCTCCAGCTTGATCTCGTCAATCAGGTCCGGAATTCTCTTCCGAATTTCTCCGTCAGCAGAATCACACCCTACATCCTTATCCTCCATGGCATTCTCGATCGCACACCGGAGTTCTTCTCTTTCATGTACCACGATTCCGTCTACCCCTGCGAGACGCATTCCTGTCAGGTATCGATATTATCACTGATCAGATACATCTTCATCTTACAATTTACCCAAGATCATGAAGGAGATGATCAGTCCGTACAGACACACACCTTCTGCAAGACCTACGAAGATCAGTGACTTACCAAGTGCACTGGAATCTTCACTAATTGCCCCAGAGCCGCACTTGCTGCGCTTGCAACGGCGATACCACCGCCGACAGGAAAAGACCGGTTGAAAGTGCTGCTGCCAGGTATCCGAATCCTGTTGCGTTCGACGCCGTATTGCCGGCTGCTTCTGCTGCCTGTACCGGATCTCCCGCAAAAAGCATGATTCCCGCGATCAGGACAGTGCTAAAGAAAAAAAATACATTCGTGCCGATGGCTCTTTTATAACGCTTCTTCGTCCTCTGTCCGATCAGAAAATATCCAAATGGAATTACAATACTCAAGCAACAATGTTACAACGAATAATACTCTAACTGTCAGGCTCATATTTTTGTCCTCCTGTAAATATATCTTTGAATTTTATTATTTTCTGTCACTCTGAACTGTGGAACGGCTTAAAAATCCCGTCCGGTTTCCCCTATAGAAACGGCTGAACATCTCATAGTATTCCAGACGCAGTACCTGGATACCGACGACCAGACCTTCCAGTCCGCACACCAGCACATTTC
>VOFG01003614.1_pt1 | contig 26899 bp, 44 predicted proteins | sample 5384171 | NCBI WGS metagenome assembly VOFG01 (sample SAMN12384726, study PRJNA508395) | human gut metagenome | isolation source: healthy gut F | host: Homo sapiens | reverse complement strand
CCTAGTCTTCTACTGTTAATCATAAACAGAATTTGTATATTTGAATCGACCATAAGGATTACTTAAAACACAAGGAGTTTAACATGAAACCAATTAAAGGTAAATCTAGACAAGAACTTGATGTGAGCACATTGACAGATGATCTTTGAGTGCACCGGAATATTGAGAATATGTTTCAACGAAATATTAACAATGATAATGAGAAGCCGGTAGTGGTGTTATGTCAATGTGGAGTTGCTCGCACGACATGTACAAAGGCTGATAAAATTATTTATGTTGGCAGTTTGTTCGAAACTAGTTGTAGACAGTCTGCTTATTTGTAGATAAAACAACAAGAAAAAAACTATGAGAACATGTTTATTAGTTGATCAAAATTGTTCTGTTATTGAAATTAAATTACAGTGATCAGTAATCATCTTCTTTTACAATAAACGCAGAGGAATTACTATGAACATGTACTATTAATTGAAAATGTAATGCAATACGATTAATAAATGAAAAAGAAGGCTATTCCATTTGGTTACGTCCAACTATGGGGTTTTTACACGGATGGGCACGCATCATTATTAGAGATCAAGCAGCAAAAACAAATGATAAGGTACTGTTCAGTTTTCGTTAATCCATTCAATTTGGAGAAAATGAAGATTTAAGACATATCCACGGATATCAATAGCGATAAAAAGCTATGAATCCACAGACCTCATTTACACTTAGTCCAGAAGAAATGTATCAAAAGATAAAAGGCTTTGTAGATATTGATTATCTATATACATTATCAGGTCAATTCACTTGGTGCATACCTGTTGTGCACTTTTGGATTATTATTCATTCAAATGTATATTCATATCCAAACATATTTATCGACTGAAGAGCGTGGCGCGATAACCAGATTATATAAATCATCCAGCATAAAGAATCAATTACAACAGTTACCCTATAGTATGACTAATATTTATGACAGAAATAATTAAAGTCAGGCCTCCGCCAAATTCTGATCATATTTCAGCTGGATACTATGCAACCAGTTGAAGATTAATGCCCAGCTGCTGCCATGCATATATATTATAATCATCGTCCATTTAGATATCCATAATCCAAATTAGAGGAGAGTAATATGAAGCCAACCAGTAACACTAAATCAACCTGACATCCAAATACCTCTAATGATAACAATCATAGCCTTTTTCTGCATTGTCATATAAGTTCCTCTATTTTTTCTTTAAACATGTCCACTTCATAATGACCAACTGGCTGAATTAATATTTGTATACCCTTAGATATCCCAAAGATATTTCCAGAAGAAACAAAACAATAATTTATTAAATCCATCACATTTTTACATGCCCAGATTTAGAGTTAGTTGGCTGCTGTCCGTGGAACTGCTAGCATTAAGCAGATGTTCCTTGATTCATTAATAATTAATCCTATATTTGGGAGGCAATATGGTAAATGTAGCATTACTACCAATGATAATAACAGTAAAAGGAATATAGTCCTTATATTAGGCAACCATCCAATATGTTTGATTTAATATTAATCATGTAGTCCTATTAGAAAAGATTGTTATTAATAGCTGAATAGAGATAACTTAATTTCATCTAGAAACACTAATATTGTTGGTATACATAATATATTAGGCATGTTGTTAGGCTGAAAGTAGATATATACTTAAAATATGATGATTATAGAAACGCAAATAGTGGTTTAGCAGTCACATTTACATAAATAAATTTTGCATTAAATCCTTTATATTTATCTTAAAGGTATATAATTGTATCTGTTATAGAGAAATGATTATAAAGATATTGAATCTATAATAGATTAAAAACGTTGTTACTATTAGTTGTTTTTATATATTTATATTCTATCCATAACATATTGTAGCCATCTACAATAATAGATTCAAACATCATTTAGGTTGCAAACTAGAATATGTCCATTTTCTTTATAAAACGTTTTACTGTAGCCTGTCATCAATACGTGCTACAACAACATCACCATTATTCAGAATCAGAGCAGATTCTAAATTTCACCGCTGTAATAGGCATACCAGCTTGTACAGTACCAATAAAGAGGAACTTGTTTTAAACCAGCCCCTGAACTCAAAGTTCTATCATAACCTTGTCATTACCATCTGTTAGAAATAAAGGTTTGTATCCAGTACCAGTAATAATAGCATTTGATTTTATTTAGATCCGCCAATATAACCAAACTTTTCAGAAGCAGAACTAAGCTCTATATGGGCATGGTAGATTTCTCGAACAGTAGACAACGATATTCATTATGTAATATCCCCACAAAATCTACATACGGCGCTTCAGTATTATTATCTGTAGCAGGCGTCTCTACGATGAACCTCCATAGTCAATATAATGTCAAAATACTATTAATATATATGCTAAAAAAAAAAAAAAATTCACCATTTAGTAATGAGAATAAAAAACATAAAGGATAATTACTTCATCTTATATACCATTATAGGCAATTTTAAAAGTTTTGCAAACATTTGTTCTAGACTTGACCGAACATCTGTTCGTGTGCTAATAAGTTACGTAAACAACAAATGTTCTCAGATATTATGTCTCGATGTAAATGAGGCAAGGAGGATGAAAATATATTGATGATGGTAGGAATGTGCTTAACAATCTTGTCTGGCTATAATATGACAAAGAAAATGTCAAGCAGGTTAGATACTATGTGGGATATTGAAATGTTCAGTCATGAAAGATGATGTCTGATGAAGAACCCACTTGAAGACTGTTCTGGGCACAGGTTAAAATTGTTATTATACCTGATGATCAGAGTTTCTGAATTTATGGGCTCAAATATATAAATTTAAAAAAAGTAGATATTTGCTGTTATTCAATGCATATTACATGATTGAGATATTATCTTAATCAACTGATCAAAATTAGAAATGAATACTACAAACTTATTGTCATCAATAATTGATTAACCATGTTAACAGATACGTGTTTGTCTCCATGAAAAAGTTGTTGCAAAGCCATGACGTAACTATGATTCATAAGGATGATCACACTGTTTATAGAAATATATTTCACAATTTCTGCAATCATTTTATCTGATGTCTGCCTGGCCATGATTTTAAAAACTCTAAATATAGGGACCTTCCAGCATAGAGGCACACACAGTTCTGGGAGTGTGAGGAAACTTATAGATGAGGGAACTGCCAACAGCACCCTTTGACCTGTCTATTTTGAGGATGAAGATTTAACAACGCTTGTTTTACAATTGGTGCCATACATGGATTATCCTGATGTCCAGAGGCATTATAACTTCTGAGATAGCGCTAATACGACGAGAGATTGTGCGAACTATGCTTGTCTCTTGAGGCAGGCGGCTGTTCATACATTCCAACAGAAAATATTTCTTATGGTGTATATAAATACAATGATACAGATTTATCTAATACACCTAAGAGAGAATGAATTACAGGCTCGCTTACAAGAGTTAAATAGTAAAATTCCTCAAACTATATCTATTGATATGGGCAATAATAAAAAACAACAAGCTACCTATCATGATTTAGGGATCCAAATCGATACAGATGCTATGGTAAAAGCTATTTCTACATATGGCTATGAAGATGATATGTGGACACTACTTTTCAAATCGATTTAAGGCCTTATTCTACGGTCATCATTTTAAGCCACAATATAAGCTTGATGAGGTAAAAAGTAAAACCTATCTAAGTGAATTGGCTAAAACAATTGATATGCCAGGACATGATGCATACCTTACCCATGAAAATGGACAAGTTGTATTCCACCCTGCAAAGGAAGGTAAGCGTATCGATATTGATGCTACCCTTAAGAAATTAAAAGATGATTTACAGGCCGGTGATAGTATTAACTCCTTATCTATGGTATTTACTACACAAAATACTGTAAAGTAAGTGATGCCGATTTAAAACCATTGAATACTGTATTAGCTTCTTACACTACAGAGTATGATCCTAGTAATGAAAAGCAAGAACCCATAATATTCAATTAGCATCTGATAAAATAAACGGTACCCCTAATTAAATTCTATTTATATCCTTAGTGTTATTTAACAACGGAACGTTAACAATCTACATTATAGGTTTAGGCTCAAGGAACGTAAGCCTAAAAATGTTTCTATTTCAGTAGGAGACTATGGCGAAATTCCTAACAAGACTATCACTAGGGTAGATTCTTCATTAAAAGAAAAAGAAGTGCAGGAGGGGCATGTAGGTTTAACAATGAATACGTATAGAACCATTACCTATGGTAACTGGGTAACGCAAACAGATTCCTTTGAGTCCGTATATGATCCAGTAGATACGATTATTACAATGCCTGCAACACCTGCAGCACCACCAAATCCACCGAAAAAACCGGACAAAAAAAGAAATCATAATTAAAAGATTTTATTAAATATAGCCTAAGCTATTGACCATGATGTATAAATAGTTTAGGCTATTATTTGGATGTAAATGAGAAAGCGATATATACATAGTATAAAGTATATAAGAATCAATAAAGAATATTGAGGATATAATCTACATTCATCCATTCTCATTAATTATCATTTAATAAAATAGAAGAGGAAGCTATGGACACAATCTTACAATTTGATCACTCTTTAATCTTCTATGTACATGATCACCTTGTATATAGTTTTTTTTAACACCTATTATGGCATTTATTTCAAAAATTACTGGCAGCGGTGCCTTATGGATTGTAATTGCATTGTTATTGATGTTACAGAAAAAAAATATCGTGTATTAGGCGTAGCTATAATAATTGCATTAGGATTTGTATTAATCATCGGTGACCAAGGTTTAAAACCACATGTAGCTAGATTAAGACCATTTGTAGATTTTCCTAATGTAACAGTACCATTAGAATCTGCATTACCAAAAGCAAGTAGTTATTCATTCCCGTCAGGCCATAGTTTTGGTTCATTTGCATCAGCCATGACCATTTACCTGAGGCTTGAGCCAAATAGCGCCTCAGAAGCGATATTTGGGAATTATAGCATTACTTGGTTCATTAGTAGTAGCATTTTCTAGAGTATATCTATTTGTACATTATCCAACAGATGTATTAACAGGGTTAGTATTGGGAATTATCGTCGGCTTCATTGCTTGGAAGCTTGCAAGAATTGGTTGGAACTGGTGGACTAATCGCCATAATGATGTAGAATACGAACCGTATACATTTAAACGTAAATAAGCTTAATAAGCTAAAAACATATAATATAAGGGATTGGGCCATTTAGGCCCAATTTTCTCAATATAATTACTTCCGATAATATATCGTTATCGGAAGTAATTTAAAAAAAAAAAAAGAAAAACTAGCCTATATTTCTATAAGCTAGTTTATTTATCATAACGACTCTATTCTTTTTATATAGTTAGCCAGTTCAGGCTCATCGATAGTCACTTTATCAAATTTAGGTTCAATGATTATACGGCCCTTATAATCCATTAAACCATATTTACCATCAGACTTATAAACAAACAAGTCTTTATAAAAATGATGTTATATCGTCATCAAAATATGGTAATCTGAATAGTTTATAACCTGAATTAGTATCAATCACATATTTTGTTTTATCGTATGTTGCTGTCGTAACTTTATTTACTACATAATTAGGCTTGGCTGTATCTATACTATCATACACCACATCAAATAAAACACCCGTCTCAGCATTAAATATATGACTTCCAATTGAATTTTTAATACAAAACTACGATCACTTAATTGTTCATAAGAATCATAGTTCATTGCAACTACAGTTTGATTTAAGAAATCAATAATACCATACTTATTATTTTCATTAGATACCACAAAATAATTAAACTCTTTCCCTAAATGCTGTATAGATTTATATATCGCAGGAATTATTATTTCATTCTCACTTATTCTCAATCCATATAAAGTATTCCCTTTTTTATCTACTTGAGTAAATAATTGATATGTATCTGATGGTTTTCTACTATATAGACTTTCTTCTGAATATCCAGCTGTTCCCTTTCCATTCCCAAGTAAGGTTTTTCTTCATAGTCATCAGTATTAATAAGATAGTTTGCTTCATTATCAGTTAAAACAACTCCATCTTCTGTAACATATTTAGTATAACCATCAAAGGTATGGATTATAAATAGTACAATTTTTGATTTTTCTTAGATTGTAAAAAGTAATATTTTTCCAACTATCTTTTATAGGATTAGTAAGAATTTGATCACCATTATTTTGGTTATATAAATACCAAAATCTCCTTTTGTCCTAATATTAAATTTTATTTACAGTACTATATTGATTGACTACATCATTTATAGCATAGGTACCATTTGAATTAACTAATTTAAATCCATTACCAGTTAATGCTTTTACATAGTCATAAGAAAATGCGTATTCATAGCCTGCAGGAAAATATGCTAATTCAACTAAGTTTACATATCGCTTTTGACCATTTTCATAAAATGATCCATATACGTAATTATTAGTATATCCGTCCATATACTCTACATGCAAATTATCATACGGACCGAGTATCCAATTCCCTTTTTCATCGACGATAGTATTACCAGTTGGAGATTCTAATGTAATATATTCTTTTGCAGATGTTATATTACAAGCAGCCAATGCTATAAGCTAATCCTAATATAAATTTTCTCATATATCTCTCCATAATATTACACAATACAATAATAATAATTTCATAATATCATATTTAACTCTTTTAATTAAATGATTCCTTTATATACTCTTACAAATTTAACTATCTAATAAAAACTTACTATTTTCCAAAATTATATATTGAAATTTTTAGAATATAAGTTGTAAAATAAGCATATGAATTATGTAATTTACTCATATTGACTCTCATGGAGGATTATTATATGTGGTGTGATATCGTAAGTAAAGCTAAAATTGGCAGTTTAAAACATTTAGGTAATGGTATGGAAGGTTCTTTAAGATTTTTATGCAGAAATCATTGTAGGTCTTAGTATCCTTCGTGTATTCGTAAACTGGATTTTTGGCATTTAGACCTTACAATTAAACAGAATATATAAAAGACGCTTAGTATGCTAAGCGTCTTTTTTTTATATATTAAATTATACATTATATTTACATATATACTAGATTATATTATTGATATGCTTCGCTGCAATCAATATATTCCATAATCAATTGGCAGATTTGACCATCTTTATCAAATGCCCAGTATACAGGATATAAACCATCACCAAAGCCAGATTGAATCATAGGCACTGTCAATTCAGTTTCAGGAATTGTAAAGTTAATCCAATCCCCTTTAGATCGTTGGAATTGTGGATATGCCAATGCATTTAACTGGAATAAATCACTGTAGTAATCATCGTAAATGTTCTTATCCGGATAGTTAGTATGCCATTGATCGTAAAACTTTCTGTAGGTCTCAATCGTTTCAGCATCAACTACTGTAGCAAGACCAGAATCTACAGGGAACCCGATGTAGCTTTCACCATCATCAAGATCTGTTAAGTCTTCCGTACCTTTCAAAGCCAATTCATAGTTAACAGGCTCATTGCCACTAAAAACAACACGGCTCGCCACATAGCGATACTCATTTGGTTCCATTTCAATAATTTTTGTTTCTAACAAATACGTACCTGGTTCTACCGTTCTAATATACGTATCTGGTTTATTAGGTAATGTTACCAAAGGATCACAGCACGTAATATGACCTGTTGGGAATGTTACAGTCCACATAGGCAATGTATGTAAGGGAAATCCTTTTAGCTCTTTACGGTTAAATAAATCATGATATGGTACGGTAGGTTTTAATTTACCTTCAGAACCTAAACGATTAAACTGTTTGAATCCATTCACTTGTTAATTTAGATTGATCCATGTTACTCCTCTGCTTCGTGTTTACAATGTACATACTGCCTTCTAACACTTCGTAGGCTGCGGTTTTACGAATAATTTGTTTAACTAATGTATCTAACTTGGAACCATTTGTATAGTCTGCAGGTGCATAATAACGTATGCGGTGATGACGCATCATCTTATACACCTTATCTTTATCCTTCTTAACAGGATCATAAACACCTATAGAATGACCGCCATTAGCATTAACCAAGCTCATGCAAGGAATATCTGTATCACTATCCCCAATATATATCATATTGCGAAACGGTACACGTTGATCTTCAGGCTTAACATACTCATTAACACCTGTGTCATTGATATCTAAAATTCCTTTTGAATACGGAATAAAAACTGTGTTTTATTTGTATAATTAATGGCTTGTGCAGGCCATACTGCTACGCCTTTGTCGTCGAACATGAATGCACTGGCATAGATTTTGGTGAAAGCTCCCTCTTTCGCCATTTCAGTACCTTCTATCATCTCTTTTAAACCAGAAGATATGATGTAATGTTCAATGCGTACACCGTGTTCTAAACCATATTCACGAATACGCTCAAACCAAGTACGAACACCTTCATATAGTTCCACTTGATTCCCATATTCCATAAGCTTTTCTCGAGTTACATAAAAACGGCCCACTGCTTCTTGAATCATCTTGTACATATAAGCCAAGTTATTATCCATATCATTTTTCTTAGCCAGTTGATTAGATTCTTGCCAGAACTGTTTGATTTGCTCTTCATCATAGCCAACAGATTGGATAAAGCCTTGTGCCTGCATATCATCAGGTGTTAAGGTCTTATCAAAATCATAACACATGGCAAGAACTGGCATAGACGATTCAGATGATTGTAATGATGCTTTACTGTCAGTCTTATAGGTGATCATACTCCACCTCCTTGTAATAAAACAATAAACAAAAAAAGTAGTTTAACTCTCTTATATTCTTGAGGTGACCCAACCCCTTTTGTCTATATTTTACACGATGCGTCAACGCTATAGGCGTAAAAGCAGGTCATAATTCTCCTTAAAATAAAGAATCTTGTGTGTAATTTGTATCTACAATCCAGCTTTTTTCCGTACTCTCCTTTAATAATTGCTGTTTTTGAAAGTGTACCAATAAGCAAGCTAGAGTTCGGATCATGTAACAAGCGATTTTGATGAACTGCTGTCTGATTTGTATTGGCATAACAATAGCGACAAAAGTGACTACAGCTATCATAAGCACCTATATCACCATGCAAATAACAATTACACTCTGGTCTAGCTGGTGTACGTTTCGGTGCTTTTAATTTTACGTTCCAAGCCCGTTCATAACAATCTAGCGTAAGACAGCCCTCTGTATTAACACCTAATTCTTTGAAAACGTCCCCTTCTCCACAGGTTTTAAGTATCATATGATGAGAATGAGCTATAGATACTAATTCTTTAATGATCTTCGTTTGAATATCTAAACTCGGTCTATAACCTTCAGGGAAAGTTCTGAGCTACCTTATCAAATATATCTATGAAACTGACAACTACGGTATCTGTGTATCCTTCTAGAGACTTAGCCATTTTATAAAAAAGCTTTCAAAATGAAAATCAACTGTATAGTTATGAGTTAAAATAATAGGATCATAACGCCACACCATGGACTGAGGATTACATTTTGTAGATATTCGTTTAAATCCATCTATTACTAAATCCACTTGTGGTACATTAGTCTCTATATCTGCTCCATATGGAGTTATAGTCATATGCCAATACTGTCTATAATCATTTATTTCATGTAAGAGCGGAATGAACGGCAACGGATTCTTTGTACAAAACGCAATACCATCTACAACCTCATGATTGATAGGATATCGTGTTATCTGCATCGGATTATAGGGATTGCGTACATCAACAAATCCTTGGCGGATGCGATTAATTAACCATTGCCCATAAAAGGCAGGAATATCCGTACGCTGTCCCGTCTGTAAAATCATTATCCTGTCCTTTCATAAAACAAAAATATAGATGTATTATATCATACTCAATATTAATTATTTATGGAGTAAGTGTGATATTTATAGTATGGTACATTCTCATTTTATGGTACTATTAAGTGTATTAAAAATGAGGAGAACTGAAAAATGAATGATATATTTGAAAAAAAATCATCCTATGAAGGATGATAAAAGTTTATTACCTCCTATTGGGTGACCGAGCTCGTGATTTTGGCTCTTTACGAGCTAAAGAATTAGAAAGCCCTAAACTTAAACTTTGGCGTGATGAGTTAATGAGTCATATTTTTTGATTCTGACCGTTCTTTACGTATTTTAGATATTGGTTGTGGTGCAGGTTTTTTCAGTATTATTCTCTCTGAATTAGGTCATACAGTACATGGTATTGATATTACCCCAAATATGATTGATGAAGCTAATCAACTAGCCGAATCACTAAATTCTGATGCTACCTTCTCTGTTATGGATGCTGAAAATTTAAGTTTTGATACGAATACATTTGATATCGTTGTAGCTCGTAATGTAACATGGAATTTACCACATCCAGATAAAGCCTATGCTGAATGGTTGCGTGTCATCCGTCCAGGTGGTTTAATTCTTAATTATGATGCGGAACATGCTCGCAATCATCATAATTTACCACAATCTGTACATCATGCACATGAACATGTGAGTAATGAACTAAAGGAACGTTGTCATACCATTTATCATATGCTCGATATTTCTTCCTTTACACGTCCACAATGGGACATAGAATTGCTCACTAAGATGGGGGCTAGTTCTGTATCTATTGATCCTACTGTAGGTCCTCGTATATACAGCGAAGAGGATGAATTTTATATTCCCCGTACCTATGTTTTTGGTAAAAGCAAAATTAAATAATTGCTAATAACTTAATAAAACTAATATATAACACACAAAACCCACTCTATGAAATATCATGAGTGGGTTTTTTTTATATAGGTAATCAATCTTAGTTTTTAAAAAATATTCTTGAGCCTTAGTGATTTCTGCGCGAAGTTTTTCTTCATCGATAGTCAATCAGTTCTTTATTTTTCATAAGGACTTTACCGCCTACAATTGTAGTATTTGCATCAGAGCTATTAGCTGAGTATACAAGTGCTGCTACATCGTTATAGCGAGGCATCCAATGCATACCAGATACATCATATAATACGATATCTGCGCGATACCCTTCTGCTAAAACACCAAGGTCTGTATAGCCAAATGCTTTTGCACCTTCTACAGTGCCCATATTCCAAGCTGCTTGTGCAGGAATGGCTTTAGGATCGTAGAGACGTGCTTTTGTGTAATGTAGCAGCAAGGCGTACTTCTTCAAGCATATCCGCATTGTTATTTGAAGCAGAACCATCTGTACCAAGACCAACAGTAATACCTTTTTCTATCATTTCAGGAACTGGTGCAATACCGCTAGCTAATTTCAAGGTTAGATTGTGGATTATGAGCTACAGCTACATTGTTTTCAGCCATAATATCCATATCTTCTTCTGTTACATGAACACAGTGTGCAGCCAATGTAGTATTCCAGAATAAACCTAAATCATGCATATGAGCAATTGGTGTCTTACCAGTAGCTTTTATAACATTTTCTACTTCCCCTTTTGTTTCGGACAAATGCATATGAATGCCACAATTTAGTTCATGAGATAAAGCGATAACCTTTTCCATGTACGCATCTGGACAAGTATATGGTGCATGCGGTCCAATAATACCTTGATACGGTCATTATCAAAGCCATTCCATGTGCGGAATAAATCAGCATTTTCAACTAATGCTTGATCTGCTGTTGGGGATACACCTGCTAAGCCACGAGATAGTACGGCGCGAATACCAGTTTCTTTTACACAACATCAGCAGTTGTATTCATGAAAGAAATACATATCACTAAATGTAGTCGTACCAGAACGTAGCATCTCTGCAATACCTAGTTGTGTACCCCATTTAACCAGATCGTCATTCAATTTATGCTTCCGTTGGCCAAATCGCTGTTTCAAGCCAATCCATAAGTTCTAAATCATCAGCATAGTTTCTAAATAAACCCATTGCTATATGTGTATGTGTATTGACGAGACCTGGAGCGGCCAATTGACCTTTACCGTCTAGTACATGTTTCCTTTGTTGTGCAGATTTTGCTTCTTCTCCGGTTAAGATAGCATGTAATATAACCATTTTCGATTGCAATAGCATGATTTTTTAATGTTCCATTGTCGGTAAGAACATCTACATTGGTAATTAATAAATCTGACATAATGCCTCCTTGTATAGGTACAACCGAGTCTATATAGACTCGGTTAATTATGTTCAAGTTAAAGATTATATTAGTTTACCTTTGTTAAGTAATCGATTTGATCTTGTGTTAATGCATCTAAATTGTAGCCCATGGAGTGTAATTTAATTTTTGCTACTTCTTCATCAAGTTCACGAGGCAATACATACACTTTTGGTTCCATGTTTTTACCATTGTTTAATACATGTTCAGCAGCCAATGGCTTGCATAGCAAAGGACAAGTCCATGATTTCAGCAGGATGACCATCGCCTGCTGCTAAGTTTAACAAGACGACCTTCAGCCAATACATAGAGTTTACGGCCATCAGCCATTGTATAGCCTTCAATATTTTGACGAACACGTTCATGGCTAACCGATACTTGTTCTAAATCATGAACATTTACTTCGCAATCAAAATGACCAGCGTTACAAAAACAGCTTTATCCTTCATAACTTCATAATGTTCTTTTTTACGATAACATCTTTACAACCTGTTACAGTACAGAAGATATCGCCAATTTTAGCAGCTTTTATCATAGGCAATACAGTTGAAACCATCAAATACTGCTTCAATAGCTTTAATAGGGTCAACTTCTGTAACAAATACGTGAGCGCCTAAACCTTTAGCACGCATTGCAACGCCTTTACCACACCAGCCATAACCAGCAACTACAACGTTTTTACCTGCTACTGTTAAGGTTGGTAGTACGCATAATACCATCCCATACCGATTGACCTGTACCATAACGGTTATCAAATAAGTATTTACAGTTAGAATCGTTAACAGCAATCATAGGGAATGTCAATTGTTTAGCATGTTCTAATGCATACAAACGATGAACACCTGTTGTAGTTTCTTCACTTCCACCTAACAAACGTTCTTTTGCATCAGTACGTGTTGTGTGTAATAAATTAACAAGGTCACCACCGTCATCGATGATAATATGAGGTTTATGATCCAGCTTTGTTGAAGGAACATAAAAATATTCTTCATCAGTACAGTCGTACCAAGCATATACAGTAAGACCCATATCAACAAGTCCAGCAGCTACATCATCTTGTGTAGAAAAGGGTTTGAACCTGTTACGATGACATCAGCACCACCGCGCTTTAACACAGTTGCAAGGTATGCAGTTTTTGCTTCCAAGTGAACGGAAACAACAATTGTTTGGCCTTTGAAAGTTTGTTCTTTTTCAAAACGATCGCCCAATGTATTTAGTGTAGGCATAAAATTAGAAACCCAATCGATTTTTTACGGCCTTCAGCAGCTAGATTGATATCTTTAATTAATGATTGCATATGTACCCCTTCATTCTTCAATTAATAATATACAGGTTATGAAAAAGAACTTACTTTAACATGATAAGTTTTATATACAGCCGTAATGACATCTACTTATTGTCAACAACGGATTGTAAGCGAAATAGACTCTTGATAGTTTGGTGTTAAAACACCTTCTTCAGTAATAATAGCTGTTACTAGTTCATGAGGTGTTACATCAAAAGCAGGGTTTAATACATGAATACCCGTAGGCGCAGATGGCACACCTTGGAATGTCAACACTTCATCATCAGCGCGCATTTCAATGGGAATATCCTTACCATCTTTGAGTGTAAAATCAAATGTACTATATGGAGCAGCTACATAAAATGGAATATTATGGAATTTTGCAAGCACTGCTAATCCATAAGTACCAATTTTATTAGCTACATCACCTTCCGTTGTGATGCGATCGGCACCAACTATAATGGCATCAATTAAACCTTGTTGCATTGCATAAGCCGCCATATTGTCTGTCTCTAATGTAACAGGAATACCATCTTCATGGAGTTCAAAAGCCGTTAAACGGGCACCTTGCAACAACGGACGTGTTTCATCGGCGTACACCATTTCCAATTGTCCCTGTTCATGTAGTTTACGAATCACACCAAGTGCAGTGCCAAGGCCACCTGTCGCTAAAGCACCAGCATTACAATGCGTTAGGATTCGTAAATTTTGTTTTCCTTTAAATAAAGTGGCCCCATTAATAGCCATGCGTGTGTTAAGTTGTACATCCTCTTCATGGATAACAATGGCTTCATGCGTGATGCGGTCTATAATTTCATGCATAGACGCAAACGGACCGGCTTTCACAATCGCTATAATACGATTAACAGCCCAAGCTAAATTAATCGCCGTCGGTCGAGTTTCCTTTAATTCTTCACTCCACTCATAAAAGGTTGATAGCTGTTCAGAAAAAGGGAACAGCTAAACGATTCGCCTCCACAGCCGCTAAAATAAGGCCATACCCTGCAGCGACACCAATAGCAGGAGCTCCACGGACACGAAGCATCTTTATAGCCTCCGCCACTTGTCGCCAATAGGTACACTGTAAATATTCCACATGAGTTGGTAATTTTGTTTGATCTAATAAAATGAGCGTACCATCACGCCATTCAATATTGTTCATGAGAACCCCTCCACATTGTCATATCAAAATGGATACGAACTCTTATAATTTAAAACCACCATATTCAGCCATGCGATGATGAGCTGCATAATCTGCATTCATATCAATCGCCTCAATTGTACCTAAAATAAGAGCTTTCAATCGAGATGCCATTTCGCCCATCATTTCAACTACTTCACTGTGAGTAAGAGCATTTTCAGAAATACCAGCAGCATAGTTCGTAATCATAGAGATTGTTGTGTACGCCATTTCTGCTTCGTTTGCAAGATTAACCTCTGGTACATTCGTCATACCTACTGTATCGCCACCAAGCATGTGAAACATCTTAATCTCAGCAGGTGTTTCAAAACGTGGTCCTTCTGTACATACATAGGTACCGCCATTATGGATAGACAATTTTTTGTTCTTTACCTACAGATTCAATGATTTGACGAAGCTCAGGGCAATATGGATTTGTCACATCTAAATGTGCAACTGGACGATCGCCACCTTCATAGAATGTAGTAACGCGATTTTTTGTAAAATCAAGAAATTGATCTGTTAAGACAAAGTGACCAGGTTCAAAATTCTTATTCAAAGAACCTACAGCAGTCGTAGAAATAATAAATTTAACGCCTAGCTTTTTTAGGCCCCAAATATTGGCACGATAATTAATTTTATGTGGAGGAATCGTATGGTCTTTACCATGACGAGCCACAAAAATTACAGTTTTACCTTTATATGTTCCTTGAACATAATCAATTTCTCCATAAGGAGTCATCAAGGATTCTTCATGAATATTTTCAAATATAGACGGATCATAAACACCTGTTCCGCCAATTACACCGATTGCACTCATAGTTGCCTCCTATTAAAAATACTCTATTTTTATATTTTCGCACATAATGATAAAACAATCTATAGAAAAAGTTCTATTATTGAATTGGTCCTTTAGGTGTAAACATATCTTCTAGTTCTTTTTTTAGAGAAATGATACTTTTCATTACAGTAATGACAAACTAGCTCTGTTGTTTCATCTTCTAAGAGGGATTTCTTATCATCTTCACGCAATGTCATAAGAACGCCAGCGAATCGATCACGACTACAACGACATTTAAAAGATACTGGTTCGTTATAGACTTCATTAACAGTAAGGCCGTCTAGCACTTTCTCAACAAGGCCTTTACCATCAGGATGTGCTTTTAAATATTCTGTAACAGGTCCTAATTCATTGATATTCTTTTCTACCATAGCCAATGCAGCATCGGTAGCATCAGGTAAAGCTTGAACGATAAAACCACCAGCTACAATGGTATGATAATCTGGGTCTACGAGAACGCCTAAGCTAATCGTAGATGGCACCTGTTCAGATGTATAAAGGTAATACGCCAAGTCCTCTGCTACTTCACCACTTTGAATAGGGCTAGTAGATGTATAATCTTGAGCCAATTTAGTGAATCTTGTAACTTGTACTTCCCCATGGTGGCCGACTGCAGCACCTACATCGAGTTTTCCAGCACGTTTTAATGGCACATCCACATGTGGCTCATCTACATAACCGCGAACAGTATTATCAGAAAATGCATCGACATGTACAACACCGAGTGGGCCATCACCTTTAATGCGAAGACTTACATTCTCGTGATTTTAAAATCACCCGCCAATAATAGAGCACCCGTCATGGCACGTCCTAGAGCAGCTGTTGCGACTGGCCATAAATCATGACGTACGCGCGCGGTCTCTACCGTATCCGTTGTAACGGCTAATGACATACGAACCCCTTCACGGGTAGTAAAACGTTTTATATAATCCATTCAATCATTCCTTATATATAATCAAATTATTATGTATTACACTCTTTAGTGCCTATATAGTATAGCATGATATATGTATATTTTCCATTATGCAGGAACATATGTTTGTTTAAGTATCTTTTCTAGTAAAAGAACATATTTTCGATATAAAAAACACTCAGTATCATACGATACCGAGTGTTTTCAAAGGATTAATTTAGATTTGATCGATAAGATTAACCATTTCAATAGCCCCCATAGCACAATCGTAACCTTTATTACCCTTTTGTACCAGCACGTTCGATAGCTTGTTCAATATTTTCAGTTGTTACTACACCAAACATAACAGGGATACCGGTTTCTAAAGAAACGTGAGCAATACCTTTTTGCAACTTCATTACAAACATAGTCATAATGTGTAGTAGCACCCACGAATAACTGCACCTACACAAATAACAGCATCATAACGACCAGATAAAGCTGCTTTTTTGCAATCAAAGGAATTTCATAGGCACCAGGAACCCAAATGACTGTAATATCTTCCTGTTTAACATCATGACGCAATAAGCAATCTTCTGCGCCACCAATTAATTTAGATGTAATGAACTCATTGAAACGTGAACCAATAATGGCAAATTTCTTACCAGTACCAACCAAATTACCTTCTTGAACCATCATGTTATAGCCTCCTATGAATTTAGATTAAATGTCTATATAACGAAAGAAAAATTAGTCTTCTAACATATGTCCCATTTTTTCTTCTTTTGTTTTTAAATAGCCTGCATTAAATTTGTTAGCAGGAATAATGAGAGGTACACGTTTGTGTACATCAACACCCCCAATGTTCTAAGCCATGGCGTTTTTCAGGATTATTCGTCAATAAACGGATACTTTTAATACCTAAGAATCGAATAATTTGAGCCGCTAAAGAATATTCGCGCATATCTGCAGGGAAACCTAATTGTTCATTCGCTTCTACTGTATCAAGACCTTGTTCTTGTAATGCATAGGCTTTAATTTTATTTGTTAAGCCAATACCACGACCTTCTTGACGCATATAGACTACAACGCCTTTGCCCTCTTTTTCGATGGACCGTAATGCATTTTCTAATTGTTCACCACAATCGCAACGTTTAGAACCAAATACATCCCCTGTTAAACATTCGGAGTGAATACGTACAAGTACATCTTCACAATCTTGTACATCGCCCTTAACGATTGCTAGATGCTCTTTATGATCTAAATCATTTTTAAATACGAAGATATTGAAATCACCAAATTTTGTTGGTAATTTGGAACAAGCACCTAATCCGATCATATCTTCATGTTGTTTGCGATATTCAATGAGTTCTGCTACGGACGCAATTTTTAAATCATGTTCCTTAGCAAATTCGATTAGATCCGGTAAACGTGCCATATCACCATCATCTTTAGTGATTTCACAGATAACAGCAGCCTCTTGTAAACCGGCAAGACGACAAAGGTCAACAGATGCTTCCGTATGACCTTGACGTACGAGAACGCCACCTTCTTTTATATACCAATGGGAAAACATGACCAGGTCGACGGAAATCAGCAGGTTTTGCAGTTGGATCTAATAATTTTTGAATCGTATAGGCCCGTTCTGCAGGAGAAACACCTGTAGTTGTATCTACATGGTCAACGGTAACAGTAAACGCTGTTTCATGGTTATCCGTATTCTTCGTAACCATTACAGGAATGCCGAGACGTTCTAAAGCTTCTCCGTCTCATTGGAGTGCACACGATACCACGTGCATATTTAACAAAGAAATTAATATTTTCTTGAGTAGCAAACTCGGCAGCAGCGATAATTAAATCCCCTTCATTTTCGCGACTTTCATCATCAACGATAATAACAGGTTTACCAACTTTCATATCTTGAAGAACTTCTTCAATTGTATTCAATGTATAATTCATGGAGACAACTCCTCCTTTTACATAAATCCGTTCTCTACTAATAGAGATTCCATGGATTTTGGGACTTACTTGTATGTGTAGGCGCATCTAATGTCATAAAATGACGAATATAACGGCCTGTAATATCTGTTTCTAAATTTACCTCTGTACCAATCGACGCATGTCCGAGCACAGTTTCGCTTAATGTATGTGGAATGATAGATACAGAAAAAGGTCGATTCAGTTCTCTCCATAATCGTTAAGCTAATGCCATCGATTGTAATAGATCCTTTATAAATGACGTAATCCATAATCGATTTTTGGAGCAGAAATAGTGAAAACAATGGCATTATCTGTTCGTTTCATATTGACGATGCGACCTATACCATCCACATGACCGCCTACAATATGACCTCCAAACCTTCCATTAGCAGCCATAGCACGTTCGAGATTAACAGGGTTGATTTACCTTTAAATTGGTAAACGTCGTCATACTTATTGACTCTGGCATCACATCTGCTGTAAATTGGTGATTTCCAATAGATGTGGCAGTTAAACAAACGCCATTAACCGCTACAAGAATCGCCAATTTTTAAATCGTCAAAAATTGTATTGCCACCGATCGTCAATAATAAGGATTGGGCACCCTTTTTTAACGTTTACTATTTTGCCAACTTCTTCAACGATGCCTGTAAACATAGGAGCCCTCCTTCCTAAACGATAGGATTCTATACGAATATTATTATCTAGTATTCGCGAACTAGCAAATTCGAGTGTAGGTGCCTCATGTAATGTAGCAAAACCGGTACCACCTACAGCAGATGTACTATTCGCGCCCCCTATGACAAGATTGCCTATATAGGTAACAATTTTATCAAAGGCCAACGATTCAACAAAGGAACTGATAATGGTGGAACCACCTTCAACAAGCACTGATGTGTATTCTTGTTCCCCAAGATGTTCCAAACACGCTTGAATATCTATCTTCTTAATATCTATAGCTACATCAGTGGTACGTCCTTGACGCACCGATTTTGTTGGGAGTTCCTCTACAATCGCTCCAACATTAGCCAAAGCAATTCTACGCTGCTCTGGACAACCTTTCGCTACATAAATGATAACCTTACGATTTGGTATCGTAAATACCTTTGCATCCGTTGGCGTACGCCCTGACTATCCAGAATAATAATATCTGGCTGATGCACCTCTAATGTATTATCTATTGATACATCGTGTCTGTTGATAAGTGCTTCATATAATTCATCTCTAGTGAGCCTACAATTAAGCAATGGATCATCAGCCAAAGATGGTACCAATACCAACAAGCATCGCATCATGAGACGCTCGCAATATATGTCCGTCCTTACGGGAACTTTCATTCGTAATCCATTGAGATTGACCGGTGAAAGTAGCAATTTTACCATCTAGGGACATAGCACTTTTTATGGTTACAAATGGTTTATGTGTTTGAATAAATGTAAAGAAATGTTCATTCAACTGAATACATTCATCCACACATACATCTGTAGTTACCTTTATACCTGCCTCAGTAAGAATTTGAATGCCCTTACCAGCCACTGAGTGGATTTGGATCGGTACTACCAATCACAACGCAGAGCAATACCAGATTCAACGACACGCTTTGCACATGGCGGGGTCTTACCATAATGAGCACAAGGCTCAAGAGTTACATATAAGGTAGCCCCCCCTAGCATTGTCTCCCTGCATCTAAAGCATGCACTTCCGCATGGGCCTCACCAGCCTTATGGTGATACCGCTTCGCCAACTATTGTATTATTTTTTACTACGACGGCACCAACCAAAGGATTTGGCGATGTATGTCCAGTTGCCATTTTCGCTAGAGAAATGGCACGCTTCATATATAATTCGTCGTTCATCATAATACCTCAATAAAAAAAAGGACTATATACATAGTCCTTGGGTCATCATATATACACATGCAAAAAATATGTGCTATTGTCTTTTCTCATCCAGACTCTACTGTCGGTATCGGAATTGCACCGATTCATGCCATATAGCTCGCGGACTATAACCGCCGGTAAGAATTTCACCTATCCCCAAAGACTTATCATATTAATTTATATCTTTATAGTACCACTTTTATGATACTTTCGCAAGATTATACATTTGTATATGAAAAACTTATTAATATCCATCTCAATTATATAGCACTTTTAGAAATTGAACTAATTTTGTGATGTATACAATCCATTGTGATAAAAAGTCACATAATATGCAATCATAAGATACTACTATTTATAGTATACAATAAATTATAATTTTTAAATAACATTGAATTATCATATAGAGGTGATAATATGGCAAAAAACGTATATCAGATGTACTCATAGAGGTATTAAGCTAACGCAGGTATTGAAAGAATTTATGGTATTACTGGGGGATAGTTTAAACTCGGTAAACGATAGTTTACGTCGTAATGGAAAAATTCAATTTGAACATGTGCGCCACGAAGAATCTGCAGCCTTCGCTGCTGGTGCAGAGGCTCTATTAACAGGTAAATTAACCGTATGTGCTGGTAGCTCTGGCCCTGGTAATCTCCATTTGATCAATGGTCTATTTGATTGTCATCGCAATCGTGTACCAGTGCTCGCTATTGCCTCTCATATTCCACAATCCGAAGTCGGTCTCAACTATTTCCAAGAAACACATCCAGAAAATTTATTTAAAAGAGTGCTCTTGTTTCTGTGAACTCGTTTCTAATCCAAAGCAAATGCCTGAAATCCTATTCCGCGCCATGAATGCCGCAGTTGGCAATCGCGATGTAGCCGTAATCGTTCTACCTGGTGATGTGGCCGTTATGGAAAACAAGAAATTGATGAATTACCTACATGGCATGCGCCTAAATTGCCACGCGTAATTCTCAATCAGAGGATATTCTTGAAATGGTCCAACATATAAACAATGGCAAACGCATTACACTTTTTCTGTGGTGCTGGTTGTGCCGGTGCTCATGACGAAGTGGTTGAACTTGCTACTAAATTACAAGCCCCTGTTGTACATGCTTTCAGAGGCAAAGAATGGGTTGAGTGGGATAATCCTTATGATGTGGGAATGACAGGTTTGCTTGGTTATACATCCGGTTACCGTGCTATTGAGCAATGCGATACACTAATCATGCTAGGTACCGATTTCCCTTATCGTCCATTCTATCCTGAAAATGCTAAGGTAATTCAAGTAGACATTAATCCATCCGCTCTTGGTGCACGCGTTCCATTAACACAAGGTATCATTGGTTCTGTAAAGATACCTTACACGAACTACTTCCTCATCTTACACAACGTGATGATACAGAATTCATCGATACCGTTCGTAAAGCATACACTAAATTCCGCAATGATTTAGACAGCTATGCTGTTGCAGAACAAGATGGTGTAGCAATTCACCCTCAATATTTCGTAAATCGTCTCAATAAATTGGCTGCTGATGATGCCATCTTTACATTCGATGTGGGCACTCCTGTTATCTGGACTGCACGCCATATTAAAACGAATGGCAAACGTCGTATCATTGGCTCCTACAACCATGGTTCCATGGCCAATGCAATGATGCATGCAATAGGCGCTCAAAATGCATGTCCAAATCACCAAAATTATCTCCTATCTGGGACGGCGGTTTTACAATGATGATGGGCGAAATGTTGTCATTAAAACAATTAAATCTTCCTGTGAAAGTATTCGTATTTAACAATGAAGAACTTAGCTTCATTGCCATGGAAATGAAAGCTTCTGGTACTTAGATTATGCTACAGACTTCGTAAATCCTGATTTTGGTAAACTTGCTGAGGCAGCTGGTATCAAAAGGTATTAGCATTACAAACTCTAGCGAAGTAGATGAAAAATTAAAGGAAGCCTCTGAACTATAATGAAGGGCCTGTCATTATCAATGTCCGTGTTGATAAACAAGAACTTGCTATGCCTCCAAAAATTGCATACCAACAAGCAAAAAGGCTTTAGTAAATACTTGATCAACGCCATCCTTGATGGACGTGGTACGGAACTTAAAGAAATGGCTAAAAACTAACTGATGAAATATAAATCCTTATACTAACATCTGCCAAAATAATTAAACTGCAAAACTTTTAAAAAAGGTGTCATCAAACGATGACACCTTTTTTAATGTATTAAATCAGATGAATTAGCCAAATACAGACATTTGTTCGTCTTCTGGCAAATCTCCACAGCATTTAAGTTCTTTCATTGTTTCAATGATTGTGGCAGATACCTTACAACGACGTTGCAAGTCTTTTAACGATGTAAACGGTTTTGTTTCGCGTTCTTCTACGATTGCATCAGCAACGGTTTCACCAAGTGAATCGATAGCTAAGAATGGTGGTAATAGTGCGCCGTCCTTAATGCTAAATCGGCGAGCACCGGAATGTTGAATATCTACGTTGATAAATCGATACCCCCGTTGATACATTTCCATAGATACCTCTAAGGCGGACATTAAATCCTTTTCTTTAGGGGCTGGCACCACGGTCGAGCGCTTTGATGCGATTAAATTCTTTCAATTGTGTATTCAAATCACCTGTCATGATCCGTAAATCAAAGGCTTTTGCACGAATGGAAAAATAGGCAGCATAGAAATGCTAACGGATGGTATACCTTAAACCACGCAATACGGAATGCCATCATAACGTAAGCAACCGCATGGGCACGTGGGAATAGATAGGAAATCTTTTTACAAGACTCAATAAACCATTCAGGAATATTATTTTCTCGCATTTCTTTTTTTCAAATTCCGTAGTCGCTTGCCCTTGTTTATTTCTCTTTTCGATGCCCTTCCCTTTACGAACATTTTCCATGACGAAGAAACTGTTTTTCTTGTTCATGCCACGATGAATCAAAAAGTTCATTACGTCATCACGAGTAGAAATAGCTTCATTCAATTTACAAGTACCATTTTTAATGAGTTCCTGTGCATTATCGAGCCATACATTCGTACCGTGGGAGAAACCAGAAATACGAACAAAGATCAGAGAAGGTTTGTGGTCTAGAATCTTCTAGCATGCCCCGTACAAATTTCGTACCACACTCCGGTACGGCAAAGGCTAGCTACTTGGTCCCCTTTGCAATTGTTCAGGCGTCAATCCTATACCCCCTGTGGAAGAAAATAGACTTAGCGTTCTAGGATCATCAAAGGAATCGTCTTCGCATCAATACCGGTCAAATCCTCCAGCATACGAATGATCGTCGGATCATCATGGCCCAGAATATCGAGTTTTTGTCATACGCCCTTCTATGGAGTGATAGTCAAAGTGAGTGGTTAATACGCCACTCTCTTTTTATTGGCCGGATGCTGAATCGGTGTAAAATGGTGCACATCCATATCGCGTGGACAAACCATGATGCCACCCGGATGTTGTCCTGTCGTATTTTTTACATTTGTAAAACCCTTTTTGCAAGGTGCTCAAGGAATCCACTGCGAGCCTGAATATTTCTTAACTCTGCATATTTCTTTACATACCCAAATGCAGTCTTATCTGCAATGGTACCAATCGTACCGGCCTTTAAATACATTATCACGGCCGAACAGTTCTTCCGTGTATTTATGAGCCTTCGCTTGGTAGTCACCAGAGAAGTTCAAATCAATGTCTGGAACCGTATCGCCTTCGAAGCCAAGGAAGATAGCAAATGGAATGTCATGACCATTCGTTTGTAATGGATGACCGCAATTAGGACAGTCTCGACGCGGTAAATCGAATCCACCGGCGTATTCACCATTTTCATAAAATTCCGACCACTTACATTCAGGGCAAATATAATGCGGTGGCAATGGATTAACCTCTGTAATCTCCGACATGGTCGCTGCAAAGGACGAACCTACAGAACCACGAGAACCTACGAGATAGCCATCATCTAGTGATTTTTTTACCAGCTTATGAGCGATATAGTAAAGCACGCCATAACCATTGCTGATGATACAGTCGAGCTCATAATCTAGGCGTTCTTGTACAACACGAGGCAATGGATCACCATAAATCTTCTTCGCATTTACATAACACATTTCTGTGAAAGCTTCATCGGCCCCTTCGATTTTAGGTGAATATGTGCCATCTGGCACTGGTTTAATGTCTTCAATACTATCGTTGATGGCCCGTGTATTCGCAACAACAACCTCATAGGCCTTTTCTTCACTCAAATATGGGAATGAAGCTAACATTTCATCAGTAGTACGCAAATGTAAATCGGTTGTTCATCCGCATCAGGGAACCCACAAGCGGTTAACATAATCTCACGATATATCTTTTCTTCTGGTGTTAAATAATGAACGTCACAGGTAGCACATACACGTTTATTAAGGGCTTCGCCCAATTCAATAACCGTCTTATTCATATCGATCAGAGCTTGTTCATCTGGCACGATACCCTTGCGAATTAAGAATGTATTATTGGTATGTGGTTGAATTTCAAGGTAATCATAGAATGATGCAATCGTTAATAGCTCTTCTTTGGAGGAACCTTTAACAATAGCCTGCATCAATTCACCTGCTTCACAGGCAGACCCTATAAGAATACCTTCACGATGCTCTTCAATGATAGAACGAGGCAAACGAGGTCTCCGTTTATAGTATTCCAAATGGGATATGGAAATCATTTTATACAGATTACGTAAGCCCACCATATTTTGAGCTAACAAAATAATGTGATAACGAGGCGCCTCATCTTTTCGTTTTACAACGTCTAAGGATAATTCCTTTTCTAAATCCGCATCATCAACGAGATATCCTTCAACGCCATAAATAACCTTTAACACCAAGTTCTTTACCAAGTGCTTGTGCTTCAGGAAAGGCTTGTACAACACCACGGTCCGTAATAGCGACCGCAGGATGGCCCCCCATTTTTTGACAGTTTTAAATAAATCCTTAATCGATACGAGTGCATCTTTATCACTCATCTTAGTATGGAGATGAAGCTCAACACGAGAATCTGGTCTGTCTTCTGTCCGTTCATTTGTATTGTCTTCTTCGATAGCTTCGATACTACGTATAGATAAAATATAGTCCTTATCAAATCGATCATCAAAGTTGACACTACCTTGAACACGCACCTTTTGCAATTTCTTTAATTGCTTTAATAAGGCATCCCTTCTTCTGGACTATTCGTAAATTTGATAAACTTCATACTGTTCGTATCATCTACGATACTGCCATTTACGATACTTTTACCAGTCCTAGTATCGCGTTTATCAAGGCCAACGAACACACCTTCAAAAATGACACTTGGTATTTCTACAGTGCCCATGATGCTGGAGGTCGTGCCCTCAATGCGTGGGGCCTAAAATCATACCCTCATCAGTTGGTACATCCTTAGGCGCGCGTTGTGGATATTTCTTACCACCTTTGTGTTGATGTCCGCTATTAGCTGAAGATGTAGATGATGAGCTACTAGATACAGATGGATTTCTTGTAGTTACAGACTCATACGATGTGGGGTCTGGATTAAAATAGTCCAATTCCACCGCATCCATAAATGGCACAAACTCATCTGCATAATCAATTTCATCATCGTTATTGCCTGCCAGCAAAAGGACTTTCCTCTCTCTGGCATGTTTTCTTCCTCTAATTTCTGACGATGCGCTTCAACGTCTTCAATAAATTCACCTACACCACAACCACCGGCATAGTAGTATGGTGCAAATTCTTCATCATCGTCATCTACCTTCCACGCAAAGCAGCAAGACGTTGTTGCATTGGTAGGAATCGTATCAAAGGAAATATTTTTTCTTTATACCAAGCAGCTAATCGTTCTTGTAATGACACTAATGTTTTAAATGCTGAATCTGCTGCTTGTATGGTTACCTGTTTATCATCACAATTCACATAGAAAGCAGGTTTACTATTCTGTTTTGGTACTACTCGATAACGTACTTTCATTTTTATCCCTTATACCCACAATAGGTCAAACATAAATCCCTAAATCGCCACATATCCCCTTTGCTCGTGACTATCTAATATTACCTCATATAATCCTTTTAAGAGTGCTTTTTAAAGCCTTTATAGAAATACGAGAACTTGCTTCATAGGCCAGTTTTATAGGGTTTGGCTTATAAGAGGCCCCCATTTTCTTTACAAAAATTTTCTACCTGTTTAGCTGTCATACCTGCAAGCACGACATTCACTTACCAATAATTGGAGCCGCAACTGTCCTTCGATATAGCCCATAGCACGATCGATTTCTTTATAGCTAAACATAAACGGAAATAATTCTAATAAGGTATTCACATCTTGTTTTAATAAAGCTTCTTTAAAGGTAAAAGATATTTTTAGCTCCATAATTACTGCTATGTTCCATTAAAAAAGGTTTATCTATTTTCTTATGATTCCCTAATAACAGAAAATATCGATCAAACTCGGTACGCATAAACGCAACCGGCACATCTTGCCATAACTCCAATAGATGAGATAGATAGTCATGTCCATCAGGCGTCAGCGTATATCCATTAGAGGTGCAATACTGACGAATCCACATCAATAAATCGTCACCTTCTAATCGCTTACATTCCTTATTAGGAATAGCTTCTAATATCTTCTTATT
>VOFG01002115.1_pt1 | contig 26915 bp, 40 predicted proteins | sample 5384171 | NCBI WGS metagenome assembly VOFG01 (sample SAMN12384726, study PRJNA508395) | human gut metagenome | isolation source: healthy gut F | host: Homo sapiens | reverse complement strand
TCGTCTGCCGCTCCTGTCCGTTGCTCTTGCCCGTGGGCAGAAGCAGCAGCAAAAGGCCCGCCAGCAGCACCAGCCCCACGGCCCGGTATTTCCGGAAGATATCCCTCAGCTTTTCCCTGTCCATCCCTCACTCCTCCGGCTGCCAGCTCTGGCGGGAGGCCGGGATACCCAGCTCCTGCGCCATATAGTCCGACAGCACCTGATCCTTTCCACGTCCAGCGACGCCCCATAGGGCAGGGGCAGGCCATCCTCCGTGCGAACCTCCACCTGCACCCGGCAGTCGATGCCCAGCGACGCCGCTTTTTCCGATATATATGCGGCGGTACGGTCGGCTATGTCCCCGGACAGGCTATTGGCGTAGGCCGCCTGATACGCCTCCGTCTGTCGGTCCATCTCCCGCTGATACGTCTCGTACCGCCACGTCAGCTCCTCCCACCGCACCCGCAGCAGTGGCTGCACCACCGCCAGCAGCAGGATCAGTCCTCCCGCCAGCCCGGCGATGCGGCGGATGGTCTCCCCTTGGGCAGCATCGCCGTCAGCAGAGACACCGCCAGCGCCGCAGCGGTCAGGCCCAGCAGCCACCCTCGCAGCGTTTCCATCATGGTGTCACCACCAGAATGGCCGAGGAGATGGAGATGAGCAGCAGCAGGGCGCAGCTGCCGGTCATACCCAGCATCAGGCCGAACACGCCACCCAGCGCATCGATGAGCTTCGCCAGCTCCGGAGCGGCGGTCATCCCCGCCAGAAACGCCGTCAGCTTGTACAAAAAGATACTGCACCCCCAGACGTACAAAGGGTCCCAGACACGCCGCCAGCACCCCCAGCAGACCAAATACGCCGATGGCGTTTTTCACCACGCCCGCCCCGGCCAGCACACTGCCCGCCGCATCGGAGAGGATGCGCCCCACCACCGGCATGGCCCCTACGGCGGAGCGGGTCACCTGCACCGTCAGTGCGTCTGCCGAGGTACTGACGGCCCCGGACAGGGTCAGGTAGCCGGTAAACAGCACCAGTGAGCCCGTCAAAAGCCACGTCACCACCCGGCTGGCCGCCTTGGCGACGGTTCCCAGCCCGTGCCGGGGCAGCATGGCATCCGCCGTGGCCGCCGCCGCCAAAAGTACGTCATAGGCAGCAGTAGTCCCCGGATGAGGGTAATGAGGGCATCGGCAAAGCACACGGCGATGACCTGTCCTGTTCCGGCGGTAACGGCGCCCCTCCGGCGGCCACAGCGGCGGCCAGCGTCGGCAGCAGCGCCTTGGAGAACACGTCCAATTCCTCGATGGTCTGGGTCCCCAGCCCCAGCAGGCTCTTCATGCTGCCCAGCGACAGCACCGCAATGGCCGCCGCCCCGGCCATGGGCAAAACGGCGCATGGGGCTCTCCGGGGTGCGAAGCACGGCATCCGCCGCCCCGCACAGCAGCACCACCCCTAAGATCAGCACCGCTCCCCGCAGGTTCTCCCGCAGAGCCTCCCCAGAAGAGTCGTCCCTTGCTCCAGCAGAGCGGCGACGCCGCCGGAGAAGTCCTTTCCCTCCAGCTCCTCCGCCGCCGGGGGAGCGGCGTCCGTCACCTCCTGCGGCAGGTCCGCCGCCCACGCAGGTACCATCGCCAGAAGCAGCAGGCACATCAGCCACACCGCCCTTACAGCAGCGACCGCAGCACCTCCCACGCTGCCTGCATCAGGGGCAGCACCGCCAGCAGCGCCCCCATGGCCCCGGCCATCTCTACCGCCGAGGCCACAGCGCTCTCCCCGGCATCCCGGCACAGATCTGCGCCGATGCGGGTCACCACGGCGATGCCCGCCGTTTTCAGCAGGGGGGAGAAACAGCGTGGAGGAGATCTCCACCGCCGCCAGCAGGTCCTCCAGAAAGGCCCATACCTCCCGCACACCACGGACGGCTGCCAGCGCCGCCGCCCCGCATACCGCCACGGCCAGCAGCAGCGCCAGCTCCGGCGTATGCTTTTTCAGCAAAGCGGCCAGCATGGCGCCCAGCAGTCCCAACGCCACGATCTGCCATACAGCCTCCATCTCTTATAACCCAAACAGCGTCTTGACCAGCTGGAACAGGTCGCTGATCTGCTGCACCAGCATCATCAGTACCACCACCAGACCGGCCAGCGTGGTCATCATAGCCTGCTCCTCCCGGCCGCTGCGTACCAACAGCAGGTTCAGCACTGCCACCAGGATCCCCACCGCTGCGATCTTGAAAATCAGGTCCACATCCATTGCTCGTCCTCAAATCAGCAGGATCAGCAGCAGGCCCGCCCGGAAAACAGCCCCGCAAACCAGAGCTTTTCCCGCTGGCGGCTCTCCTGCTCCAGTCCTCTCCGCAGTTCCGTCAGCTCCCCGGCGGCCCATGTCAGCTCACCCAATATCCTCTGCTCGTCCCCCTCCGGCTCCAGCCGCCGCAGGATACGACCACCCTCCCCGGAGAGAGCCGCAAAGCCCTGCCGCCATGCCGCCGGAAAAGAGATGCCCTCCTCCAGCGCCGCCAGCACCGCTCCATAGTACGGTCCCGCCAATGGGCGCTGCCGCTGAGCCGCCAGCAGCCGCAGCAGCGTCTCCCCGCCGGAAGCGAATGGCGGAGGCCATCTGCTCCAGCGACGCCGCCAGCTCCTCCAGCAGCCGCAGCTGCCGCCGCTGGGCCTGTACCAGTCCCAGCCACAGCCACAGGGCGCCTCCCAGCAGCAGAAGGCTCCCCCCAGCACGTCCCTTACCACAGCTCCTCCACCCGATACTGCCGCTGCCCCTCCACCCGCCGGATGGTCACTAGCTTTTCAAAGACCTTCTCCTTCAGCAGATGGGAAAACAGCGGCTTTCGCCCCAGCTCCCGCCGGTCAGCAGCATGGATGGTGGCCAGAAACCGCACCCCACAGTTGGCGGCAGCGGACATGGCCATCAGATCCTCCCGAACAGTGATCTCGTCCACGGCAATGACCTGCGGGTTGGCCGACCGCAGCAGAATGGGGATGCCCAGCGCCTTGGGACAGGCGTCCAGCACATCGGTGTGGCTGCCCAGCGCCATCTGGGGATGCCCTGAAACATAACGGCGATCTCCCCGCTCGTCCACCACCGCCACCCGATGGGGCGACACGCCCTCTGCACCGTCGGATAGTCCCCGGATCAGATCCCGCAGCAGGGTGGTCTTGCCCAGTCCCGGTGGGGCCAGAAGAAGGGTGCTGCAAAAGCTGCCCTCCCGGAACAGCTGGGGCAGCACCTCCGTCGAAAGCCCCGGCTGCTCCCGTGCGATACGGATGGTGACGGAGGAGATATCCCGCAGATTGGTGTTGACTCCGTCCCGCAGCACCGCCGTACCGCACACGCCGATGCGGAAGCCGCCCCGTGCCGTGAGATACCCCCGGCTCAGGGTATCCGCCGCCGCATACCGGGAGTAGTCCGTCACCCCGTCGCACAGCTGCTCCAGCTCCGTTTGAGTCACCACCGGGTAGGGCCGCTCCCGTGCCGCCGGCACCTCCCTCCCCGCAGCAGCAGCGTCAACGTCTGCCCGGCCCGCAGCCGCAGCTCCTCCGCCTCCACCTGCTGCTCCTCCGGCACCTGACGGCACAGCCGCTGCCATCGCAGCGGCAGCAGCGCCGCCGCCTGCTGATACCTCCGGATGGCGTATGCCTCGTCCACACGCTCCACGCCCTTTCCTCTGTGATGCTCCACTATATGCTCGTCCCGACCCAAGTATGCCGCCCGCCTCATTTGTGCATTTCGTCAATTTGTATACCTCTTTTTAGGTTAAAATGACGAAGTTTGTGAAGTTTGCAATCCCTTCTCCACTTGACTTCCGCCGCCCAACAGGCTATAATTTGCCGTCGTAGAAAAAGTGAGAGAAAAGAGCGTAAACTATGGAAAAATCTCAGAATAGAAAACCTTTTCAGGCCCTTCGTGACCTGTTCCACCCGGTGGACCTGACCCACGGCACCTGCTGGCGCACCATTCCGTCCTTCTCCCTGCCGGTGATCCTGTCGTACCTGCTGCAGCAGGTGTATACCATCAGTGACGCAGCCATTGGGGGCCAGACCCTGACGGCCCAGGAGGTGGCCGGGGTCAACGACACCACGTCGCTGGTGTTCATCTTTCTGCAGTTCGCCTTCGGCGTCAGCGCGGGCTTCTGCGTCATTACCTCCTGCTGCGTGGGCTGCCGGGATCAGGCCGGTGTGCGCCGCTCCATGGCCGCCCAGCTGGTGCTGTCGGCGGGGCTGACGGTGCTGCTGACAGCTCTGGCGCTGGTGCTGCTGAACCCCATGCTGGCCTGGATCAACGTGACGCCGGAGAACCCGGAGGTATACCGGGCCGCCTACACCTACTGCGGCATCATCTTTGCCGGTATCGGCGCACAGCTTTTTTATACCTTCATCTGTTCATTTCTGCGCAGTCTGGGCGATTCGGTGACGCCGCTGGTGTTTCTGCTGTTCTCGACGCTGCTGAACGTCGGGCTTGATCTGGCGTTCATTCTGGTGTTCCGCTGGGGCGTGGCCGGAGCCGCCGGAGCCACCGTCACCGCCCAGCTCATCAGCACCGTGGCCTGCTTCGCCTATGCCTTTTCCAAGTACCCGGACCTGCGGCTCCACAAGGAGGACTGGCGCATCACCGGGCTGGATCTGAAGCGTCACATCGTTCAGGGCGTGCCGCTGGGCCTCCAGTTCTCCGTGCTGGCCATCGGCATCATCGTCATGCAAAGCGTGGTGGTGAAGTTCGATATGATCGACGGCCAGATGGTCTCCAATGCCGCGCAGAACGGCTTCGGCGCGGCAAACAAGCTCAACAACCTCCTCATGACGCCGGTGAACGGCCTTGGGCGCCGCCATGACCAGCTTCACCGCCCAGAATCTGGGTGCCGGGTGACACCCACCGCATCCGCAAGCGGGGCATCCTGCAGTCGGTCTGGTCATGGCCGCCATCATCGGCGTCTGCTCCGTAGGGCTGGGTCTGCTCCTGACCATCGACGGCGCATATCTGCACCTGTTCCTCAGCGCCGACAAGGTCACGGCGGACACCATCCGCTTCGGCAACCACTTCCTGTATGTGGACTTCTCCATGTACCTGTTTCCGTTGGGCTTCGTCTTTGTGGTGCGCAACTGCGTGCAGGGCATCCAGCGAGCCCCCTTCGTGCTGTGGGCCGGAGCATCCGAGCTGATCGCCCGTGTGGCCATCTGCCTGACCCTCCCGGCCCTGCTGTCCGGCGGCGTGGTCAGCGCCCAGTCCCCTGAGCTGGCCTTCTACGCCCTGATCCTCTGGCGTGGCTGGCGGCGGATCTGGTGCTGCTGGTGCCGTTCTTCAAGAATATGATGCACATGAATTACCAATATCTCTATGGCGGCGTGGAGCAGCATTTGTTGGGAAAATAATCCTCATTCCGCCAAAAAAAGGGACAGGCGCCGCACAGCAGCGCCTGTCCCTTTTCACTTTCTTCAGGCTTCCTCGTCCGGCCGGTACTCCAACAGATCGCCGGGCTGACAGTCCAAAGCGTGGCAGAGCTTGTTCAGCGTCTCCACCCGCACCGCCTTGGCCTTGCCGGTTTTCAGAATGGAGAGATTGGCCATGGTGATGCCCACCCGCTCCGACAGCTCCGTCAGACTCATTTTCCGCCGGGCCAGCATTACGTCAATGTTGAATACGATCATGCTCCGCCCTCCTTAAATGGTCATGTCGTTCTCCTCACGGAGAGCGGCGGCGTCACCGATGAGACGACTGAGCACATAGCACACGATCCCCACCGCCGCGCAGCGAAGATGACCATGGGGGTGATGATAATGGTCAGTGGAGCGCTGCCGGCCCCCATAAAGGCCAGCACGAACATCCCCGCCGGAAAGATCAGCGCATCGGCAAAGGCCAGACGGGAGATGCTCCGCATATCCCGTGCATTCCACGCCGGGTGAAGGCCCCCTCCGGGGCGCTGATGCTGCCGAAGATGCGCCAGCAGGGGAGCATGGCCCCGAAGATGGGCAGGGCGAACAGCCACGCCCAGATGAGGCAGGGCCAGTAGGCCCAGGTGAATTCGGGTCCGCCTGCTGTACCTCCTGCCCGTAGGAGGGCAGGAACCAGAGGAAAAATATCCCGCACAGCACCGCCGCCGCCAGCAGCACCACCCGCAGCAGAGTGGTCATGGTTTTGGTATTCATAAGGCTCACTCCTTTCCTTGTTGTACCTATCATAGCAGCATAATTTCTGTTTGTCAACTATTTTTTATTGTTTTACGATAAATATTTTCTGTTTATCTAATCTGCAAATCAGGGGTTGCATTTTGGCGCAGGATGTCGTATACTATCCTTTAGAAACAACCGAATAGCTGTCTTCGAGGCGGGGTGTGATTCCCCACCGGCGGTATAGTCCGCAAGCGGCGCAAGCTGCATGAACCGGTGCGATCCCGGTACCGACAGTATAGTCTGGATGAGAGAAGGCGTGTATGGCATTTTCGTGATGCTCTTTTTTTTGATGCGTACACCTTGGAAGGCAAGCCTTTCCGGGGGTTTACTACATTAAAAGGGAGTATTTTGTTATGACTCAAAGCAACAGACCCATCACATTGCCGTGGCCGCCATGCTGTGCGCCGTGGCCTTCGTCCTCCAGTTCATCGAGTTCTCCATCCCCCTGATCCCCTCCTTCGTGAAGCTGGATCTGTCGGATCTGCCTGCCCTGCTGGGTACCTTCTCGCTGGGACCTGTGTACGGCGTGGTGATCCAGTTGGTGAAGAATCTGCTGCACCTGCCCTTCGGCTCCAGCGCCGGCGTAGGTGAGCTCAGCAACTTCCTGCTGGGCAGCGTGTTCGTGCTGGTGGCGGGCCTTGTGTACCGGCGGCATAAGAGCCGCAAATCGGCCCTGTGGGCCTCCCTGCTGGGCGCCGTGCTGATGGCGCTGGTGAGCCTGCCTTACAACTATTTCGTGGTGTACCCGGCCTACGAGGTCCTCTACGGTCTGCCCATGACGGGCATCATCAGGATGTATGAGGCCATCATGGGCTCCATCGCCCACGTCCCCACCGGCAATTCCCTCTTCAACTGCCTGCTGGTGTTCAACGTCCCCTTTACCCTGTTCAAGGGTCTGCTGGATGTGGGCATCTGCTTCCTCATCTACAAGCCCCTGTCCCCCCTGCTGCACAAATAACATCCGTAAGCCCGAAACGCAGTCCTCCGTTCTCTCAGGGGACTGCGTTTTTCTCTTTGTGCAGCGGCGCAGGCCGTGGTATAATAGAACATATGATTGACTTCGAGGAGGTGTGCCGCATGGGCGACCGGGTGATCTTGCACTGTGACCTGAACTGCTTTTTTGCCTCGGTGGAACTGCTGAGCCACCCCGATCTGCGGGACATCCCACCGCTGTCTGCGGCGACCCCGCCTCCCGCCACGGCATCATTCTGGCCAGAACGAGCCCGCCAAGCGGCTGGGCATCCAGACGGCGGAGACCATCTGGCAGGCCAAGAAGAAGTGTCCCGGCCTGGTGCTGCTGCCGCCCCACCACGGCCTGTACCGGGAGTACTCCCGGCGGGTCAACACCATCTATGAGCAGTATACCGATCTGGTGGAGCCCTTCGGCATCGACGAGAGCTGGCTGGACATCACCGGCAGTATGCACCTCTTCGGCGGCGACCCCAAGGCCATTGCCGACGCCCTGCGCCGGCGGCTGCGGCAGGAGCTGGGGCTGACCATCTCCGTGGGCGTGTCCTTCAACAAGGTCTTTGCCAAGCTGGGCAGCGACTATAAAAAGCCGGACGCCACCACCGTTATTTCCCGGGAAAACTGGCAGGCTATCGTCTGGCCCCTGCCGGTGGGGGACCTGCTGTTCGTGGGCCGGGCCGCCGGACGGGTGCTGCACCAATACGGCGTGGAGACCATCGGCCAGCTGGCGGCCTGCCCCCCCAGATGCTGGAGACGCTGCTGGGAAAGCTGGGTCTCCAGCTCCACGAGTACGCCAACGGACTGGACGGCAGTCCCGTCCGCCCGGCGGGCCAGCAGGAGCCGGTGAAATCCGTGGGCAACGGCACCACCTTCCCCAAAAACCTCACCCGGTGGGAGGAGGTACAGCGTGGTCTGGCGGTGCTGTCCGACAGTGTGGCCATGCGGCTGCGGCAGCAGGGGCTGTACTGCGGCGGCGTGTCCGTGTCCCTGCGGAACGCCCAGTTCCGCACCGTGTCCCGGCAAATGCGGCTCCCGGCCCCCACCCACCTGATGAAGGACATCTGGCAGGCGGCCATGGAGCTGACCCGGCGGCTGTGGAAGGCCCCGGAGCCGGTACGGATGCTCACCGTCACCGCCCTGTATATCACCGACAGCGCCGACTCCTTCCAGCAGCTGGATCTGTTGGAGGCCCCGGTAGTCACCCAGCAGCAGGAAAAACAGGAAAAGCTGGAGCGCACCATGGACGCCATCCGTGGAAAATACGGTACCCAGGTTCCATCTCCTTCGGCCTGCCGGGAGAGGAGCGGGCCGGCTGGGACGACTGACCCATAGCGCCGCACAGGGGCAAAGCCATCCCCTGAGATACCCCTGAGGTTTTCCCCGCAAGATTGTCCTCCCTGAGAACCATTTCCATCCAGCACAGCGCAAAAAGCATGGCTGCATAAATAGCGCAGCTGCGTAAAATGTGCCTGCGTAAAGGGTTCAGCTGCGTAAAAGCGTGACTGTGTAAAGGCTTCGTCAGCATAGAAAAGCATGACAGCGCAAAAGCACGACCGCATGAAAGGACTGCACAAAAGAGTGTCCGCATAAGCGGTATAGATGCGTAACTGCATAAAACATGGCCGCATAAGCGGTATAAAATCGTACTGCATAAAAATATGACGGCATAGAAGTGTGTCGGCGCAAAAACGTAACTGCATAAAAAGAGACGCACCCGCAGGTGCGTCTCTTTTTCACGCCGGGATGCCCCGGCCTTGGATCACAAAATGGCTTACAGCTTCTCGCGGATCTTGGCGGCCTTGCCGACACGGTCACGCAGGTAGTACAGCTTAGCGCGGCGGACATAGCCGTGACGCACGGTCTCCACCTTCACGATAGAGGGAGAGTGGACGGGGAACACCTTCTCCACGCCAACACCGTAGGAAATGCGGCGGACGGTGATGGTCTCCTCGATGCCGCCATGCTTCTTGGCAATAACAGTGCCCTCGAAAACCTGAATACGCTCGCGGGAGCCTTCCTTGACCTTAACGTCGACACGGACAGTATCGCCCACTTCCACCTGAGGCACGTCATTCTGCAGCTGCTTTTCATTCAGTGCTTTGATGAGATCCATGGATTTTTCCTCCTAAATTATAGGCGTTCATGCCGCCATTTCCGTGGCGCCCCACCTTTTTCGGGACACCGGCGACAGAGGACCGCCCTTTTCATGCCATAGTAGAATATCACAGATGTCCGCCAAATGCAAGCATTATTTCCTGTTTTGACAAAAAAGTATCAAAATAGGCTCCAACAAGCCCATTTCCCTTGTTCATCCATGTACGCCAGCATGATACGGTCGAAAAGCACGCATCCTCCTGCAAAAGATCCCGCAGCTCATACAGCCGCAGCCGGGCGGATGCATCCGTGGGATCTTGGGCCAGAGGCTCCATCACGGCGATGAGCTAGATGGGCCTTGGCTCCCTCCGGGTGCAGCAGCAGCTGCCCGTAAACGGCGCTGCATACGGCATCGCTCCCCTGCTCCGGCAAAAGGGCGCAGGCCTGCCGGAAGGTGTGGAAAGCAGCCACGCCGCCCCAGTAATCGCCGTCATCTCCGTGGGACTGATCGTCCGAAAAGCGGGTACAGGTCTCCGCCGCTCCGGAGCGGGCCAGCGTCACAAGGTCTGAATGGTCCCGCCGTGCTCCTTGCCACAGGAGACAGAACACAACGGCGGCCAACGTCGTCAGGGTCAGCAAAATCAAGGGCAGTCGCTTCATCGGGGCATCCTCCTTTGTTTCTCTGTCCCCATTGTACCAAAAAGTACCGGGCTGTCCATCAAAACGTCCACTGATGCGTCCGTTATATGTCCGCAATCCGTCCATTTTTACGGGCAAAATCACGCCCGGAGGGAAAAAGCATCCCTCCGGGTGGTACAGCTTTTCTACCGGAAAATTTCCCCTGCCTCGTCCAGCAGTTCCCGGCGGCGGACCCGAACAAAGTCCGGGGACAGGTCCGGTGGTAGCGGGCGATAGCCTTTTCCAGCAGCTGGGGGTTCAGGCCGGGGTTCTGCGCCCGGACCGTTACCGCCGCCCGGAGAAGATTCTCCTCCTCCGCAAAGGCGATGCTCCGGATCATGGGGCGATATCCACCTCCGCCAGCTGCTTGCGCTTGGTGCGCTTTTCGATCAGCAGCTCCGGGCGGTGAAACAGCTCCGTCAGCGCCTCTGCGGCGCCCTCCGGCACACCGTGGTCGTACTCCAGCTCCATATCCGCCTGCAAATACGCCAGCTCCCGCACCGGGCGCCTGGCCTCGTAGCAATCCAGCACCCGCAGCCCCTCCGGCAGGCCCTCGTTGAGCTTTTCGGCAATGCCGCTGCCGTCGGTATCCTGCGTCACCTCGAAGTCCAGCAGCTCGCAGTCGCTGGACTGGGCCACCGGCAGGGGCAGCACAATGGAGATGATGGGATGGGGGTGGAAGCCCTGAGAGTGCTTGATCTCCAGCTCCGTCCGGGGAAAGGCCCGCTGCACCGTCCGCAGCAGATCCAAATGGGAGATATAGGCCGCCGTCCCCTCCTTCACGAATAGAAGCCGCAGCTTAGACATCGCACTTCCCCCCTACCAGTCGATTGGCGCCGCAGCCGTTGCAGTGGGTGCGGCAGTCCGGGGTGGTGACCCCGGCAAAGGCACGCTCCCGCTCCCGGCGGAGGTATGCCGTGGTGACGCCGCTGGAGATCATGTCCCAGGGCATCTTTTCATCCAGCGAACGGGTGCGGTTGGCGTAGAAGTGGGGATCCAGCCCGCACTCCTCAAAGGCCTCCAGCCAGCGGTCCAGCGAGAAATACTCCTCCCACGCATCCAGCTTGGAGCCCTTGCGCCACGCCGTCTCCAGCACCTTGCACATCCGGCGGTCGCCACGGGCCAGCACAGCCTCCAGAAAGCTGGTGTCGGAGTCGTGCCAGTTATAGGTGACGGTTTTGGTCTTAATGGCCTCCCGCAGCAAGGCCACCCGCCGCTCATACTCCTCCTTGGAGAGCTGCGGCTCCCACTGAAAGGCCGTATGGGGCTTGGGAACGAACCACGAGGTGGAGACGGTGATGCGGACGCCCCGGTTTTTATTGCTGGCACTCTCCCGCCATGTATGCATGACACGGGCCGCCAGATCGGCAATGCCCAGCACGTCCTCGTCGGTCTCCGTGGGCAGGCCCAGCATGAAGTACAGCTTCACGGCGTTGTAGCCCCCGGCAAAGGCCGTGCGGCAGGACTGAAGCAGATCCTCCTGGGTGACATTTTTATTGATGACATCCCGCAGCCGCTGGGTACCGGCCTCCGGGGCGAAGGTCAGGCCGCTCTTGCGGCCCTTGGCCAGCCGCTCCATCAGGTTCATGGAGAAGTTGTCCGCCCGCAGGCTGGGCAGGGACAAATTCACATGGCGCTGCTGACAGAAGTCCTCCAGCTGGTCGCACAGCTGGGTCAGGGGCGGGTAGTCGCTGGTGGAGAGGCTGGACAGCGTCACCTCCTGATACCCGGAGCCGTCGCAGCTCTCCACGGCGTACTGGGCGCACAGGGCCTCGCTGCGGTTGCGGACCGGGCGGTACACATACCCCGCCTGACAGAACCGGCAGCCCCGGATGCAGCCCCGAACAGCTCCAGCATCACCCGATCCTGCACGATCTCCGTGGAGGGGACGATGGTCTGAGTGGGGAAAAAGGACTTGTCCATATCGTGGACGATGCGCTTGGTGACCACCGCCGGAGCGCCCTCCAGCGGCGTGATCTCCGCCACGGTGCCGTCGTCATGATACGTCACCTCGTACAGGCTGGGACGTAGATGCCCGGCAGCCGGGCCGCCGCACGGAGAAACTGCATCTTGCTCCAGCCCTCCCGGCGGGCCTTGCGGTGCAGCTCCACTAACTCCACGGTGATGTCCTCCCCCTCCCCCAGACTCACCAGATCGATGAAGTCGGCAATGGGCTCAGCGTTATACATGGCGGTACCGCCGGCGATGACCAGCGGCGTCAGGCCGGTGCGCTCTGCGCTGTGGATGGGGATGACCGCCAGATCCAGCATATTCAGAATGGCGGGAAAGGCCATCTCATAGCCCACGGAGAAGGCCACGATGTCAAAAGTCCGTGATAGGCTCTCCGGACTCCAGAGCAAACAGGGGCATCCCGGCCCGGCGCATCTCCTCTTCCATGTCGCCCCAAGGGGCAAAGACCCGCTGGCACCACACGCCGTCCATGTTGTTCATGACGCCGTAGAGGATCCGCATTCCCAGATTGGACATCCCGATCTCATAGGTGTCCGGGAAGCAGAAGGCAATGCGGGTATCCACCTGCGCCGGGTCCTTCTTCACGGCGTTATATTCCCCGCCCACATAGCGGGCAGGCTTCTGCACTCGCGGCAGAATACGTTCCAATCGTTTATCCACGGTATCTCTCTGTATTCTTTGGTATAACATCTTATTTTACCCGTTTTATCCCCCTTTGGCAAGCTTTATTTCCCGCAGATTCCATCCGGTCAGCCCCACGGCCCCCACCAGCAAAAAGGGGCTGCCCCCAGCCGCCAGATGAGCCCTCCTCCCCCCCCAACAGCAGAGCCAGCGACACCGCAAGGCTCACCGCCGACAGTACCCGCTGGGCGGTATAGGGTTCTGTCAGCCACGCCAGCGCCAGCCACAGGATACGGCCGCCATCCAGCGGCAGGGCAGGCAGCAGGTTGAAGGCCCCCAGTACCAGCTGCGCCCCGGCAAAGAGATACATCGGCTCCCCACCACCGGCCCAGAAGGCCCAGTGCCGCCGCCAGCAGCAGATTGCTCATGGGGCCTGCGGCGGCGGCCAGCAGCTCGCCGCCGTAGGAGATGCGGCGGTCATCCACCTGCATCTCGGCGCCGAACACGGTGATATGCACTCTTTGGATCCGGCCTCCTACCCTTCGCAGCACCAACCAGTGGCCCAGCTCATGGCACACCGCCGCCGACAGGATAGCCCCCAGCAGCAGTGGGGAGGCCAGCCACACGAAGGCCGCCAGCAGCAGCGGCACCCCGGCGAGATCCGCAGGCGCTCAGCCAATGCCATAGTAGGCGGGATCCAGATAGACGGTGTCCTTCTGGATGGCGAAGTGGAGGTGCGGGCCAGTGGCGTTGCCGGTCTCCCCCACCTCGGCAATGGGATCGCCCAGCGCCACCTGCTGGCCGGAGGAGGCAGTAATGCGGCTGCAATGGGCATACAGGGTGGTAAAGGCCCCGGCGTGGGACACGGTCACATAGTTGCCCAGTTGGCTGCTGTCCCCCACCGCCGTGACGGTGCCGTCAGCGAAGCTGGAGATGACGGTCCCGGCGTCGGCGGCGATGTCCGTGCCGTAGTGGAAGGCGTTCTCCCGCCATCCGAAGCCGTCGGTGACGGTCCCCTGCACCGGGGCGGCGTAGGCAAAGCCCAGCACCTGCTGGGTCAGGCACACGTCCTCTGGGGTGTTCTCCGCCGTGTAGGTGGCTGCGGCGGGCTGCGCCTGCCGGGGCCGAACACCGCCGTATAGGCGTCGTCCAGTGCTCCGGTCAGGGAACCGTCAAAGGCGTGACCTACGGCCGAAAAGGCGGCCGTGAAGTCTGTGTCGCCGCCCATCAGTGTCAAGAGTCTCTGGGATCTTCCGGCGATCCGGCACATCGAAAGCGCCGATGCAGTTGTAGTAATATCAACGCGCTGGTTGGTAATGCCGTCCTGCTTTTCAGCGTGGTACACCTCGATGTGGTCGATCAGCTCCGCGACCATACGCTTTGTAATGGTGGTCGCGTCCGTGTATCGCCGTACCGTTTCAAGGAAATCGTCAATGTCCATGCGCTTGCTCTCGTCCTTTTTCAGTTCCAGCCGCAGCGCCTTGATCTTCTTGGCGTTCTCGCCCTGCTCCTGTTCATAGCGTTTGGACATTTTGGCAAACCGGGCATCGTCGATCTTGCCCGCCACATTGTCCTCATAGAGCCGTTCAAAGAGCATATCCAGCTCCCGGTCACGGGCAGTCAGAGCGTCCAGCGCCCGCTGCTTGCGGAGCGCGGTGTTTTCCGCCACCTTTGCCGAGCGTCCGATCATGGCCTTGATAAAGTCATTTTCGTATTCGCTGGCAAAGCAGGCCAGCCGCTTGACCTCATACAAAACGACCTGCTCTAAGAAGTCCAGCCGGATATAATGCGTTTTGCTGCACTTGCGATAACCGGAGTTGTGATTTTGGCAACTGAAAAACTTGATGTCGTGGTTGTTCTGGTTGAAGTGGAAATTGAGGTTGCCGCGCACTCCGGGCATTTCAGCAGGCCAGAGAATACGCTGGGCTCCTGCGTGACCGTGGGCTTTTTGCGGCGCGTCCCTTTTTGGAGCGCCTGCACCTTTTCCCAAGTCTGGCGGTCAATGATGGCCTCATGGACATTGAGAAAGATTGCCCGGTTTTCCTCCGGGTTTTCGATCCGCTTTTTCATCTTGTAGGACTTGGAGTAGCTTTTGAAGTTAATGACATCGCCGCAGTATTCCTGCAAGGTGAGGATCTTCTTGACGGTGGTATGCCCCCACTTGGTAGGCTCCACGGTGCTTTTCGACCCACCCCGGCTCGTCCCACGGTTGCGCCAGTAATAGGTGGGATTGACCACACCATCGGCGGCAAGGCGTGTGGCGGTTTCCGCCAGCCCGTACCCCTCCAGCGCCATGCGGTAGATCCGGCGCACTACCTCGGCAGCTTCCGGCTCCACTATCCAAAAGCGGGGATCGTCTGGGTTTTTGATATAACCGTAGGGTGGCGGAGAAAGCGGAACACCCGCGTTGCCTTTCATCTTGTTCACGATCCGGCGCTTTTTGGAAATGTCCTTGGCGTAATACTCGTTCATAATGTTTTTGAACGGAGTAAAATCGTCCTCACCCTCGTCGCTGTCCACACCGTCGGAAACGGCCACCAGCCGTATATCGTGGAGCGGGAAAAATTCTTCGGTCAGCTTGCCGACCTCAATGTAGTTGCGCCCCAGCCGTGAAAGGTCTTTGACGAACACCGCCGAGATGTACCCAGCCTCGATAGCGGTCAGCATTTTCTGAAAGCCGGGACGCTTCATCGTCGTACCCGTGATGCCATCGTCTACAAAGAAAACCGTGTCGGTGTACCCTCTTGCTACCTTTTGGCTTCTTTTTTTTGGATGCTGTTGGACTCTGGTCCATATTATCTTCCTCAACTGATTTTGGATGCTGTTGGACTCGACTGTTTCATATTATCGTCACATGCACGCCCTCGGTCCGGCCCACCTCGGCATAGCTCTTGTCATCAATGACGCAGGCCTCCACACGGCGGCCCCGCATTTCAGGCAGGGTGTTCAATGCGTTCCAGAGGTAGAAAAAGCGTTCTGCCCGCAGCACCAGCTCCTCCGGGGACGGCTCATGCAGACAGGCGGAATACTCGATGCCGTCATCGCAGTCCAGAGAGTACTGCGCCTTGTTGCGGGTAACACGGCGGCGGTAGGCGGCCTCGTACCGCTTGTCGGCCTTCAGCTCTTCTGCTACTTCGTCGGAAATCTCAACATATTCATCGTGGGTATACCAAGAATAAAAGTCTTTCAGATTGATGGTTGTCATTATATTTTCCTCCGTTCAGATTTTGTTGTGGGTGAATAGTCGATCTGAACGGGGGATGGCGGGGATCGGCAGCCGGGGCAGGCGACTTTGGGACAAATTGTCCCGAAGTACGGACATACAAAAACGCCCGCACAGCATGACGCTGTAGGCGCACGAAACATTGTTGCAGTTGGCGTACTGGCAGATTTCATATCCAAAGTCAGACTTACCCGGAGGGGTGCTGTTTTTAGTAACGGCGTATATAATTCTTTTTCATGTTTTTTTTCCATTCGTGCTTCATAAGTCATCCTCCCAGTGTGGTTAAATCATACCAGACATAACTTGACACCCTATGTCAAGTATTATATTTATTTAGCATAAGATGTAGTGTTTTTCTTATGTTGTCGCGCACACTCTTCGGCTCTATCACCTCAACACTATTTCCAAAAGAAAACAAATAGCTGTACATTACCTCGTTATCCGGCAAATCAATCGTTACATACAAATTACCGTCGCTATCCTCTGTGATACTATCAGGGAACTCATCGTACACACGAAACGCAGCTTGAGGTGCAAACTTCAACTTTACCGAGATCGTTCTATCATTGCTGATAACTGCTTTTATCTGGGGAATACTTGATGCTTCGTGGGTGAACGTATCGGATAAAACCTCAATATCCTTTATGCGGGTCAGTTTGAAATAGCGGAAGTCATTTCGTAACAGGCAGTAACCGCACAAATACCAGTCTTTACTTTTGAAAATCAATTTGATTGGCTCAACAGTTCGGTTTGATCGTTTGCCGCTGCTACCAAAGTATGAAAAGGTAATAATGCGTCTATTGAAAATTGCCTCTTTTATCAAATTAAATGTATCCTGCTTATGTGTATTGCTAACCCAATCCGAAAAATCAACCTCAATCCAATTTGAGATTTTGGATTGAAACAGCCCGCCTAACTTTGAGAGCAGTTCATCCGTCTTTTTATCTTCTATGGCAATTAGGCCCTGCAAAGCCATTAGGATTTTCTCTTTTTCTTGATCGGACAGAATGGATTTGTCTAATACATAATTTTGCAGTAATGATATACCGCCGCCTTTTCCTTGTATTGCGTAGATCGGAATACCCGCCGCACTAATAGCATCTAAATCTCGATATATCGTTCTTATCGAAACCTCAAACCTTTCGGCAAGTTCTGGGGCCGTGGATTTTCCCCGTTCCAAAAGATAGTACACAATCTTAAAAAGCCTGTTCTCCTGCACATTATCACCTCAAGCTACATTATATCATAAAACATGACAAATGGAAGTCAGGTTAAGGTATGGCGAGTAGTAGAATGATGTATGCTCAAAATGACGATGGCTATTTACGCTTATTGTGGGGCATTCACTAATCGGCAAGCAGGGCAAGTGTAGCCACACTTGCGTTTTTGGCAAGCAATTCGAGTGTGAGCACACTCAAGATTTTGCGCCGGGCGGCGGCAAAAATACTTGCCAAAATGCTTGTTGGGGAGCCTCCCCAAACCCGGTTGTCTGCGGCCCGGCGCTGACGCTCCGTTCCTTAACTTTGGGACAAAATGTCCCAAAGTAGAAATGCCGGGGAACAGCAAAAACTGTTCCCCCTGCAGATCAGAAAATGTAGAAAGTATTTAGCAATATCCGTGCAGGACATATAATCATATTACCCCCTCAAAAACCGAGGCTGAAAACCCTTGCAAATAGGGCCTTTTTTCAGTCCAAATGTCAACACATCAGCTCTGCTTTTTGAGGTGTTCCCGATAGCAGAAAACACACATAATTCCCCGCCAATAAGAACACCCCGCACAAGGCGTTCCTTCCGGTGCCTTCTGCGGAGCGGATGCTTTTTGTGCGGGGTCTCTTTCATCATGTGCTCATAGGGACTGTCAGTAAAGTTCATAAGTAAACCTCCGTTGATGTTCAACCCAATCCCCCGCCCTTTCCCAGTCATGGGAAAGGATGCGGCTCTGGAGGATATACCCCCGCCGCGCCGCCGGGAAATAGAACAGCCGGTGCCGCCAGTCAAAGGGCAAGCCACCGATAAGCGGCGGTGCCGATGCACCCTTGACAGACAGCTCCCGGCTGTTCTGAACGATATGCGGCGACGGGGGATATACCACCCAAGCCATGTTTAGAGGAAAGCAGTTTGGGACAAGTTGTCCCAAAGTTACAATTGCTATGTATTTGGATGACCGACAATAATAGATTGCAAATAAAGGGATATTTTGTTAAAATATAAGCGCCAGAGGGGCATTTATGTATTTTTACATGGTCCTTGTCACGCACAAGGATAAGCTGACTAATTAATCCTTGTTCCTTACGAGGAAGTCTATAATGGACGTTGTTGTGTTTATGAAATGCCTCTCTGGCATTTTGGAGGTACTTTTATGGAAAGAGATTTGAAAGAAAAACTTGAAAGAAACATTTGGATTACCCGCAAATGCCGTATTAATGCGTCTGAACGGCTCCTTAGATCTGCAAAATTTGTTGAGTTTCTTAATGTTTACTACTCCATTTTTTAATTACACTCTCGCTACTTTCGCTCATAGAACACAATGACCAGTTTTCCTTTGCAAGCATTGTCCTCTCTATAGCTTTGACCATATCTATCGTCTACGCTAACACAACCGGTTTGAGAGATCGTTCAACAGCATTAAAGCAAAACTATATTGATTTACAGGTTTTGCTTGACCAACTATTCTACATCGAAGCAACCGAAACAGAGAAAGTCTTGACTGTTAGCGACAAATATGCAGAGTTGCTCAAGCTGTCAGAAAATCATTTAAGTATTGATCTCTATAGACTAAAAAACACCTCTTCGGACACAAACTTCAAAATGAATTGGATAGAGTGGGTAAAATATATCCTACTCGTTTTGTGGGATTGTCTATGGAGGCTTTTTCTTGCTTGCTGCGCCAGTTATTGGGGCAATTTATCTTTTCTTTGCGGGGTGATGATTGATGTCGGCAGCTCGGTATTTTTATAAGGCTTATAGCCCCAAAATACTAAATCAGATTTACGAAGAAAAGATTCAATATCGGGCTTCTGCAGGAATGGATAACATTACTCGAAAGTTTTTGGAGCGCATTTAACTGAAAATATCCAGATCATCTCCAAAAGGTATTAGCTGGAACATACAACTTTACAAGATATAGAGAAATCTTGATAAGTAAAGGGCGTGGAAAAGAGCCGAGAGTTATCTCTATCCCAACGATCCGTGACAAATTAGCATTAGCTGCATACCATTCGTTTTTTGCAGAATGTATTTGCAGATACCATTGAAGAACCATTGCTCCATACCATTGTCGGAAGTATTTCACAAAGCGTGTTAAGTGGTCAGTACAATGGCTATGTGAAGATCGATATTACAAAATTCTACTCCTCCATTAATCACAGTATCCTTCTAAAAAAATAAAGCGAAAAGTCAGAAAAAAAGGAAGCACTGGAATTTTGGCGCGTGCCATTACTACACAAACGATCCCTCGCAATGTAAGCGCTCCGGAGAAAACATCCCCTACAAAAAGGGGTTCCAGAGGGGTTATCGATTTCCAATATTTTAGCAGACATATACCTTTCTGATCTCAAGGAACTAATATGCAATAAATTTGATGTAGCATTTTTTAGATATGTTGACGACATTCTTATTCTGTGCCAAGCAGATCAAGCTGCTAAAATCAAAGACTATGCAGTTAATATATTAATTCAAGAATTTGTGCTTGAAGCTAATCCTCAAAAAACGGTATCTGGCAAACTAAATGAGGGTGTCCCATTTTTAGGATATGTATTCTATGACAACAAGATTAGTATCCGCCCTGCAGCAAAGCAAAAAATTGAAAGTTCCCTTGAGGAACTTTTTAGAAAAAGAGAAAAAACCAAGTTGTACCTCAAGCACTATTTATTTGGCGCTTAAACTTGAGAATTTCCGGATGCATTCTTGAAAGCAAGAAATATGGGTGGTTATTTTATTACTCTCAAATGAGTGATCTCAAAATCCTATTTCAGTTGGATTGGTTGATACAGCGTTTTTTCAAGCGTTTCAAAATAGATCAACCAGACAGCATCAAAAGTTTTGTACGCACTTATCATGAAATCACAAAAAATGTAAGTCATTCAACATACCTAATTAATGCTGATCTCTACTCTTGCGAAGAGATGGCCGGTGATCTCGCGGACAGCCTTAATGACCTTGATCTTGGCAGCGGCGTCGAAGCCGGTCAGAACCACGTCGAAATCGGTCTTCTCCTCAGCAGCGGGAGCAGCAGCACCAGCAGCGGGAGCAGCCATAGCGGCAGCGGAAACGCCGAACTCTTCCTCCAGAGCGTGAACCAGCTCGGACAGTTCCAGAACAGTGAGACCCTTGATCTCTTCGATCATAGCGGTAACTTTCTCAGACATTGTATTTGCCTCCTAATAGTTATTTTTGTTTGTGTGGGTTGTGCGCTGAATTATTCAGCGGCGGGAGCTTCGGCAGCAGCCTCTTCAGCAGGAGCGCCGTTCTTCTCGGCGATCTGCTTCAGGACAACAGCCAGACCGGTAATGGGAGCCAGCATGGTACCCAGAACCTGAGCCTGCAGGACAGGCAGAGCGGGAATAGAAGCCAGAGACTGAATGGTGGCCAGATCGACAGGCTTGCCGTCCATGAAGCCGCCCTTGATCTCGAACTTGCCGTCCAGCTTCTTGGCGTAATCGGCCATGACGCGGGCGGGAGCCACGGGATCATCAGCCAGAGCCAGAGAAGTGGTGCCGTTCAGCAGATCATCCAGATCGTTCAGGCCAGTGTTGTTGAAAGCAAAGCGCAGCAGGGTGTTCTTCACAACCGCATAATCCACGCCGCCCTCACGGCACTCCTTACGCAGAGCGGTGTCTTCCTCAACGGTAATACCCTTGTAGTCGACGATGACGCCTGCGGTAGCCTTCTGGATCTTCTCGGTCAGCTCGGCAACGATTGCCTGCTTCTCGGAAAGGACCTTTGCGTTAGGCATACTTGGTTTCACCTCCATGAGAATTTGCGGCGGACCTCCGTCCGCCTGGGTCAGAGGCGTTCAAAAAGGAACTGTCCTCATGCCAAAAGACATGAGGACAGAAAAGCATCATCAAAATGATTTTGCCATCCTCGGCAGGACTTACGGGGTCTCCCCCACCTGCTGTCTTTGGAACGCGACTGTTATTATATCAAACTTTGGCATAATGTCAAGCATTTTCCCAAAATTTAATATCATTTTCCGTTTTCGCGGAAGGAACATCTCCGTTCCCTCCGTTCAGCGGGATCGAAAGGGGGATCTCTCCCCTCTTTCAGCTCTTAGACCAGCTTTGCAGTGTTCATCTTCACGCCGGGGCCCATGGTAGTGGCGGCGACGCAGCTCTTGATATACTGGCCCTTGGCGCTGGCGGGCTTGGCCTTCACAATGGCGCCCATGAGAGCGTTGTAGTTGTCCATCAGCTTCTCGGGGCCGAAGGAAACCTTACCGATGGGGCAGTGGATGATGTTGGTCTTGTCCAGACGATACTCGATCTTACCGGCCTTGGACTCCTGAACGGCCTTGGCCACATCGGGGGTCACGGTGCCGGCCTTGGGAGAGGGCATCAGACCCTTGGGGCCCAGCACCTTACCGAGACGGCCAACCACACCCATCATGTCAGGGCTGGCGATGACCACGTCGAAATCAAACCAGTTTTCCTTCTGGATCTTCTCCACCATGTCCATATCGCCCACATAGTCGGCGCCGGCCTCACGGGCAGCGTCAGCCTTGTCGCCCTTGGCGAACACCAGCACGCGGACAGTCTTGCCGGTGCCGTGGGGCAGCACGATGGCGCCGCGGACCTGCTGGTCAGCGTGACGGGAGTCAACGCCCAGCTTCACGTGGAGCTCGACGGTCTCGTCGAACTTGGCCTTGGCGGTCTTGCAGATGAGGTCCATGCCCTCAGCGGCTTCATACTGAGCGCTCTTATCGATCAGCTTGGCGCTCTCCTGATATTTCTTGCCTCTAAACAATGTTATTCCTCCTCATAGTGGTTCTTCGGAACTTAGTCCTCCCACTGTATCGAGCGGTCTTTGACCGCACGGCTGTTGTGACCATCAATTGACACGGGCGAATACGGTTTTGGCGGGCAGAAATGCCCCCATGCTTCCGCAGAGCCCTTGGCAATACACCCTGTATTCCCTGCGGGCTTTTTGTCACCTGGACGCATTTCTGCTCCGGCAAAACTGCCCGCACCTGTCAGCGATGGATATTCGAGTGATTTTTGACTTTTGAGATGATGACGAGCTGACGCCCGTCAAGGCGAAAAGGGCAAAAAGCGCCGGAAAGACGCACTGACAGGCGTGTTTGCCCTTGTTAATTGATGGTCTGTTAGTCGCCGACCACAACGCCCATAGAACGGGCGGTACCGGCAACCATGCTCATAGCGGCCTCCAGGCTGCCGGCGTTCAGGTCGCGCATCTTCATCTCAGCGATCTTCTGAACGGAAGCCTTGGAAATAGTGGCGACCTTGTTCTTGTTGGGGACGCCGGAACCAGACTCGATGTTGCACTCCTTCTTGATCAGGACGGCCGCGGGGGGCGTCTTGGTGATGAAGGAGAAGGAACGGTCAGCGTACACGGTGATGACAACGGGAATGATGAGACCCATGTCATTCTTGGTGCGCTCGTTGAATTCCTTCGTGAAAGCAGCGATGTTCACGCCATGCTGGCCCAGAGCGGGGCCAACCGGGGGAGCGGGAGTCGCCTTGCCTGCGGGGATCTGCAGTTTTACATAACCAGTAATCTTCTGTGCCACGGAGTAGCACCTCCTAAATCATAGATGTGGTGGCGGACGATGTCCGTCTTTGGCGGGGCCAGATGGCCCCTCCCACTGTTTGCCGGGAATCCCGGCGGGTACGCTCAGGCCAGGACTTCCACCTGATCCAGCTCCAGTTCCACGGGGGTCTCGCGGCCGAACATGGAAACCATGACGCTGACCTGATTCTTTTCGGGTTCGATGTCTTCCACAACGCCAGTGAAGCTGGCCAAGGGGCCATCCACGATACGAACATGGTCGCCGACGTTGTAGCCCACGACGATCTCGTGCTTTTCCATGCCCATGGCAAGCACCTCTTCCTCCGTCAGGGGGATGGGCTTGTTGGCAGTACCGACAAAACCGGTGACGCCGCGGACATTCCGCACCAGATGCCAGGTGTCGTCCGTCATGACCATTTTGATAAGCACATAACCGGGGAACACCTTGCGCTCGACTTCTTTCGCCTCGCCGGACTCGCTGACCTCTTTTACGGTCTCCACGGGGATCTCCATTCGCAGGATCATATCCTCCATGCCCCGTCCGTTGACGAATTTCTCAATGCTGGTCTTAACGGCGTTTTCATAACCGGAATAGGTATGGATCACATACCACTTCGCGTTTTCCGACATTGCGGCACTCCTTAACCCTGAAACAGGCTCAGGATCGCCTGGATCAAAGAGTAAGCCACGCCGTCAAAGATCCAGATGCACGCGCCGATGAGCAGAGAGCACAGCAGCACGGTACCGGTGTTCTTGACCACGGTCTTCTGATTGGGCCAGGTGACTTTTTTCAATTCGCTTTTCATTTCGCGGAACCAGGCTCCGCGGCTCTTCTTCGCTTCTTCTGCCATAATTCTACACGCCCTTTCTCAGTGTGATCCGCTTTTACTTGGTCTCGCTGTGGAGCGTGTGGAGCTTTTGCAGAACCGAGAACCGGCAATACTTGTTGAGCTCGAGCTTGTCCGGGGTATTCTTCTTGTTCTTCATCGTATTGTAGTTTCTCTGTCTGGCCGCAGGCGGCGCGGCTGGCAGCAAGGTAGGCGGCGTGCTGGACGGCTACAAGCTGGCCAAGGGGGCTGGGCCATCACCGCACGGCGCTGACCCCGGCACTGGTGCAGCTCAAGACCGATCCCACCTATCCCCGCTCCCCTGAAGGGCGTGAAAAACACCGCCCGCATCACTCTGCGGCGGGGGCCGGGAGGTGCTGGCGGAGAACCACGGAGAAATTCTTTCACCGAGTACGGCGTCAGCGGCCCCGCCATCTTCGAGATCTCCCGCTATGCCATTGGTGAGGACGTGACCCTGTCGCTGGATCTGTGGCCGGAGCAGTCGGAAGCGGACACCGCCGCATGGCTACGCCGTCGGCAGGCGCTGGCGCTCCGCAATCGGGAGCTCACCTGCGGACAGGCCTTCACCGGCGCCCTCCACAGCCGTCTGAGCCAGATGGCGGCCAAGTACGCCGGGCTCTCCCCTCCCTCCCCTGGCAGACGCCCCGGAGGAGGCACTGGCGGCGCTGGCCCACACCTGCAAGTGCTTTGACCTGCCCGTCACCGGCACCTGCGGCTTCGATCAGGCACAGGTCACTGCCGGAGGGCTCCGTACCGACGAGTTCGATCCCCGCACCCTCCAAAGCCGCCTGGTGCCGGGACTGTACGCCGCCGGTGAGGTGCTGGACATCGACGGTGACTGCGGCGGCTACAATCTGCAATGGGCCTGGTCCAGCGGCTATTTGGCCGGGCAGCTACGATAAAATCAGCAGGATATTGCGTATCATACGCAATATCCTGCTGATTTTACGGCATTTCTCTGGCTTCCTTCTTGGTCTCCATGGGATATACCGTCAGCTGATCGCCGGCGGCTGCCATAGCCAGCAGCACCTCCTCCGGGCCGTGATATCCCTTCTCCCGCAGCTTTCGCCCAGCCACACGCCGTTCCTTCCCGCCTTCCGCAAATTCTCCGGCAGCACCCGGCCGTCTTGCACCACCGGGGTCTGGAGCAGCTCCTGCCGGGGCTGCATGGACAGATCCGCCGGTGTCACCGGGCTGCATGGCCGTCGGCAGGAACGTCACCGTGCCGTTGTGCTCTAAAATGGCGGTCTGGATCTGGTTGAGGTCAAAATACCCCGATACCCGGCAGTACATGAGAAATTCGTTGAGATCCATCCGGTCGCTCGCCGCAGGTTTTTCCGGTAGATGACACCGCTGTCCATAAGGATCAGCGGCTTGCCGATGATGAACCGCCGTACCCGGATAGACTTGTTGGTCAGCAGGGCGATGCCCCACGCAGCCAGCCCATACACCACCATGGCCCAAAGAGGCCGCAGGGGCGATTCCAGCTCCGAGGCCATTTCGGCGGCGATGGAGCCGATGGTAATGCCCATCACATAGTCAAACAGGTTCATCTGGGACACCTGCTTGTTGCCGGAGAGCTTGGTCAGCAGAAACAGGGCCGCCAGAGACCCCAGCGCCGTCAGGGGTGATCTGCCCCCCTGCTGCAGGATATCCTCCATAAAAACACGCCTCCCGAAGCACTGATTTTCTCTCTCAGTATGCCCCGGCAGGCGTATTCTTATGTGCCCTCATTCGTGGGTCCGGACGTTGATGAACTCCGCCCGCAGCTTGGAGTAGAGGATGGTCTGGCTGCTGTACAGCCCACAGTATCCGGAGAGCAGATAGCTGATGGATCAGGCCATGGCGAAATACAGCAGATCGCCGGAACCGAACAGCTCCACGCTGAGGATGATGGAGGCCAGCGGGCAGTTCACCGCCCCGCAGAACACCGACACCAGCCCCATAGCGGACCCGAAGCCCGCCGGGAGACCCAGCCAGCCCGCCGCCACGCAGCCGAAGGCGGCTCCCACGAAGAAGGAGGGGACCACCTCGCCGCCCTTAAAGCCGCACCCGATGGTGATGGCGGTGAAGATCAGCTTCCACACCCATGCCCACGGATCCGCCTGTCCGGCGATGGCCCGACCGATGACCACCATGCCTGCGCCGTTGTAGTCTCCATTGGTCAGCAGCGTCAGGCCGATGAGCACCGCTGCTCCCACCGCCACCCGCAGATAGGGGTTTTTCAGCGTCCGCTTCAGCAGACGCTCCACCCGTGGAGCCCTCGGCAGAACAGGATGCTGACCACGGCGCACAGCAGCGCCAGCACCATCACCAGCAGCATGGTCCGCACCTCCAGCCCCGGCACCGTCACCGTGAACCGGGTGGGCGGCACCCCCATGAGCACCGACACCAGATAGCCCGTCAAGGCCGCCGTCAGGCACGGCACCAGTCCGGCATAGTACAGAACGCCCACGCTGATGACCTCCAGTGCAAACACCGTGGCCGTCAGGGGTGTGCCGAACAGGGCGGCGAACACGCCGCTCATTCCGCACAGGGTGGCCAGCGGCAGATCCTTCTCCCCCAGACGCAGCAGCCGCCCCGCCTGATAACCGATGCCGCCGCCGATCTGCAGGGCTGCACCCTCCCGTCCCGCGCTGCCGCCGCACAGGTGGGTAATGACCGTGGACACGAAGATCACCGGCACCAGCAGCCCCGGCACCTGCTCCCCGAAGTGGACAGAAGCGATGACGTCGTTGGTACCCTTTCCCTCCGTTTTGGTGAGCCGGTACAGCCCCACGATGGCAAGGCCCCCCACCGGCATCAGGTACAGCACCCACGAATGGGCCAGACGCACCTGTGTGGCGGTGTCCACGCCGATGTGGAACAGGGACCCGATGATCCCGCCCACCAGTCCGATGACGCCGCCCAGTACCATCCATTTCAGCAGCGTCACCGCATATTGTCCGATGTGGGCCACCCGCTCCTTCAGCCGTTCCATGTCCCGTCCCTCCGCTTTTTCACAGCATCTTTATATCCTGTCTGTTATATCATTTCCTGCGGCGCCTGTCAATCGCCGCTGCTGCCGCCCTACGAAATTTTTGTCGCTGAAAATCTTTCAGCCCATCTCACATTTTTTATTTTTCCCTGTTGATTCTCACGACGGGATGCACTATAATATGGGTAACTGGCAAAAACAAGGAAAAACAACGCTTGAATGGAAAAAGGAGGAACCACCAGATGAAATACGGTCGTACTTTCAATTTCTCCGCCGGACCCGCCATGATGCCGGAATCCGTGCTGGAGGAGATCCGGGCCGAAGTGCTGAACTATCACGGCAGCGGTATGAGCGTTATGGAGATGAGCCACCGCTCTCCGGTATTTCAGGAGATCCTGTCTCAGGCGGAAGCCGATCTGCGGACGCTGATGCACATTCCTGATAACTATAAGGTGCTCTTCGTTCAGGGCGGCGGTACGGTGCAGTTTGCCATGGTTCCCATGAACCTGATGAAAAACGGCGTGGCCTGCTATGTGGAGACCGGCGCTTGGAGCAAAAAGGCCATAGCCGAAGCCAAGCGATACGGTGAAGTTAAGATCGTTGCCTCCTCCGCCGATAAGAACTTCTCCT